>Ga0208901_1000069_pt1 | contig 68968 bp, 52 predicted proteins | sample AntAceMetag02UKF_FD_184764 | JGI IMG/M metagenome (GOLD analysis project Ga0208901, IMG submission 184764) | Saline lake microbial communities from Ace Lake, Antarctica - Antarctic Ace Lake Metagenome 02UKF (SPAdes) (version 2) | ecosystem: Environmental > Aquatic > Non-marine Saline and...
ATATTAAAATATGACTAATCTAAAAAAGAAAATACAAGAAGCTCAATTGGAATTAGAAGATATAAATAGATTAAAAAAAGAAATGTTAAAAATTAAAGAAGAAAAAGTAAACAGGAAAGATGAGTGAAAATTAAAAGAGCTTGATACTCTTTTGGATAAAGCATAATAATATTATATATTTAAATAGTTAAAAATGCAATAAAATGCAGAATCCTGAAACAGATAAAACAATTCAATCAACACCTGAAAATATAGAACAAGCTGTTGATAATGAAATCCAAGTACTAGAAGGTTTAACAAAAAAAGTTAAACACTCTTGGGAAAATCTTACGAAAGGTTTAGATATTGTAGAACTTAAAATAAACCTATTAGACCCGGATGAGACTGTAAGTGAAGATGGTATTAGTTTAGAAGAACTTCTAAAGGCAATGGATAGATCATGAATATCTGATGAAAAGAAAAATATATATATAGAAAAAATGGGCTTAGAATCATTAGAAAAAGTAAAAGAAAGAATTCAAGAAAAGGAAAATTGGATAGAAATTAGAGAAAATGGAGAAATAGATTTCACTCCTGAAATTGATGTTTTTTTTGATGAACATCCTGAATATAGTCAATATAAAGAAAGTATTGCTAAAAAAATTATAGAATACGGATTTAATCCACAATTTATTACAGAAATACAAACTAAAAAAGAATACTATGGTTTTGATATCACTAACAATAGTCTTATTATTTTTATAAAAGATGCACATTTTCTAATAAATATAGATGATATAAAAGGATAAGTTTAAAAAAATAAAAGTAGTGCATTTTGAATTATAATTAAAGCATATAAAACTTCTCTTGCTTTAGTTTTTGATTTTAATATAGTTAATTTACTATTTGAGAGAAAAAATTTTAACTTTAAATTTAATAAATACTATGAAAAAATTATTATCATTCAGTTTTATTATTATTTTGATATTTATTCTTACATCTTGTGGAAAACCAGACACTACAGAAGATGTAACCAAAACTACCCCACAAGTAGAAATCTCTAACAATGAAAAAAATGAGCAAGAAAAAGAAACAAAAGAGGAAGTTTCTAAAGAATTAGAAAAAACTATTGATAATGTATCTTCTGAAGATACAGAAAAAAATACAGAAAATACGGAAAAGGATACAGAAGAAGAAAAAGATACACCCAAAGAACCAGAAACAAAAGATGAAGAACCTATGTTAGTTGGTAATGATAAAGATGAACATGGATGTGTCTGAACCGCAGGATATACTTGGAATGAAGAAAAACAAGAATGTACTAGATCTTGGGAAGATGAGAAAGAAGAAGAAACAAAAGATGAAACAAAAGAAGAAATTGAAGCTGTAGAACCAATTATACAAAAAACTCTCCTAATTTTAGATGGTTCTGGTAGTATGTGGGGGAAATTAGAAGATAAAAGTAAAATTGAAATTGCTCGTGAAGTTATCAAAAAAACAATAAAAACATTTGATGATAGTATAGAAATATGATTGATGGCTTATGGTCATCGTCGTATGTGAGACTGTAAAGATATAGAAATATTAGTAGAACCTAAAAAAGGAAATAGCGATACTATTGCAAAACTTGTAGACACAATAACACCGACATGAATGACTCCTATGGGTAATTCTGTTATGATGGCTGCAGAATCTATGCAATATACAGAACAAAAAGCTACAGTTATTCTAGTATCTGATGGAATAGAAACTTGTGATGTAGATTTATGTGCTCTAGGAAAAAAATTGGAAGAAAGTGGAATAGATTTTACTGCTCATGTAATTGGTTTTGATATGACCGAAGAACAAAGTGCAGGATTGAAATGTCTAGCAAATGAAACAGGTGGAGAATTTATGCTTGCCAAAGATGCTGATAGTTTAGGTGAAGCTATAGGAAAAGCTGTAGAAGCCTCTGCTTGTAGTGTGGAAAAATTAGGTGAGGCTACTGTAAGTGCCCCTAAAACTGTAGCTGCTGGTTCTAAGTTTGAAGTTCAATACACTTGACCTAACAATACTAGTGATCATATTATAATAGTACCTAAGGGTAAAGTTAGTTGGAATGACCATATAAGCAGCACGATTCGTGCTGACAAAGATAAGCATGAAATGATTGCTCCTGATGCTTTAGCAGAATATGATATTCTTTATTTTGCTCATTGTGGGACGCCACTATGAAAAACAAGTATTACTGTAACTGCTGTAACCGCAGAAATCACTAAAACCCCTACTAATGTAGCTGCGGGTTCTAAATTTGAAATTGATTGGACTTGACCTAATAATACTGGTGATCGTATTATGATTTTACCAAAAGGATCTATCGATTCAAATGAGAAATTTGACCGCTTATTTACTGAAAGAAATGGTCGTGAAATGACTGCTCCTGAAACTATTGCAGAATATGATATTGTTTATATGACTCATGGTGGAACTATTTTAGCAAGAACATCTTTCACAGTAGGCGAAGTATCTGCTACTATCACGAAATCTCCTACGACTGTAGATGCAGGTTCTACTTTTGAAGTAGAATGGACTTGACCTAATAATAGTGGGGATTTTATTATGATTCTCCCAAAGGGATCTACTAGTCGGAATGATCATTTAGAACGTCTTCATGCTAATAGAGATACACTTGAAATGACTGCTCCTGAAACTGTTGCAGAATATGATATTGTTTATATGACTTCTGAACAAAATATTTTAACAAAAACATCCTTCACAGTAAGTCCTGTATATGCAGAAATTACTAAATTTCCAGAATCTGTAAATATAGGTTCAGATTTCGAAGTAGAATGGACTTGACCTAATAATGCTGGAGATTTTATTATGATTCTTCCGAAAGGATCTACTAGTCGGAATGATCATTTAGAACGTCTTCATGCTAATAGAGACACACTTGAAATGACTGCTCCTAAAGCTATAGGAGAATATGATATAATTTATATGACTTCTGAACAAAATATTTTGGCTCGTGAAACATTTATCGTAACACAGTAATTTTAATTACTAACTACAATAATCATGAAAAAAATGATTTTCTTACTTTTCTTCCTTTCTACTATATTTATTCTAACATCCTGTAGCAAAACAGATGTAGATGTAGCATTAGAAGATGCTAATAGAGAAGAAGAAATGCTAACAGATGCAGAAATAGATGTATTAAGTGATGATCCAGAGTTTCAGCAAGATTATATTGAAGCTTATGATCAAGCTATAGATGAAAACATCAGTAATGAAAAGATGGACCTCATTGATGAATTGGAAGCTTCAAAAACTGATAAAAAAACATGAAAAGGAAGTATAGGAAGTTGTAATATGATTGCTATAGGGTCTACATGTGTTGAATATTATGGAACTTTTTGGACTACAGAACAGATAAAGTTAGGTTGTGAGGAAGGAACATATTCAAAACAACCATGTCCTATGGATACTTCTTGAGGATGTAATACTGGAGTAGGAACTGTTGCTGATATGGTAGCTTGGATGTATTTGAGATGAGGCGGTGGAATGACTGCTGAATCTATGAAAAATGCACAAAAAGCTTGTGATGCTACTTTTATGTCAAATTGGATAGGTAGATAATTCTTCCGTTAATTTTTTCTAGGATTTACATCTCTAATAAATATTTTCTAGAACAAAAACAAATCCGTTTTATTAGCATTTTTTCAAAAATTTAAATCTATGAACGATTTCCTAAAATATAATAATCTTGATGAAATCAAACTACAAAATCTAATCCTAGATGTTTTCAAAGATAAAACATGGGCTAGAGTTTTTATTGATGACTCTCATCATGGTTTCACTCATGGGAATCAAGTAAGATTAGCTAGTTTTAAATTAATTAAAAAACTAAACCCCCAAGAAAAAGAAAAACTAGCTATAGAATGAAAAGAAATTTGTGAAAACAACTTCCATGAAGCATCATTAGTCTCTATAGGAATAGCTGCTATTTTTCATGATTGTGGAAGATTCAATGATAATGGAGAAATAATTGCTGAAGAACAAAAACATCATAATATTCTAAGCGCAAAAAGAGCCAAAATATTTTGTGAAAATATCGGTTTAACTAACAGTATTTCTCATGTAAAAGAAGCTGTGATCTGTCATGACTTTCAAAGTCAAAAACTTACTCCTCATCTAAATCCCCCATCTACAATAATTGGAAAAATCATTCAATCTTCTGACCAAATGGGCTGGCTTCATCCAGCTTCAATCAATAGAACATTAGCTTATAACAAAGCGCTAGGTCGTCCTTTTATGGATCCAGATTTCACTTTAGAAGAAAGATTAACCTGGCAACCGGGTACTGTAAAAGATGCTCTGACCGTTATGTTACATCAATTACATGGGTCCACAGAAATAGATAGATTTGGAATAGAATTTGCAAGAAAAAAAGCTGAAAACTATAAGGTAGAGTTAGAAAAAAATATACTAAAAATTGCTGATGAATTTAATTTAGAAAATGAAGTAAAAAAATTAATTAGAGAATTTTGAAAAAATTTATGAGTTTTGACTTGAAATCTAAGATAAGTATATTGACTTTTAGTGTAAAATCTTTATAAAAACTAAAAAATAATGTTTATCAATACATTAACTCATATTAAAAATGGGAACAGCCAATAATGATGATTTATGAAAAAACGCTAAAAATAAAGAGAAACCAATAGACGATATTAGTTTTTTTTATAGTGGAGAAAAAATTGAAAATCAATGAAAAACATATTCTGTATTAGATGCAGATAAATTTATAAACTGTTTTGGTGATGATAAAAATGCTATATGGGGTAAAAAAACGGAACCAACACTTATTCGCAAAGCCAAAACTTGAGAGGAAATTATAACTTATGTGGATAATGGAAAAGGAGAAAAAATTGAAGAATCTAGAGTGACTGCTCTAGAAGGACAGTATGTTTTTCAAAATTTGAATAATCCTGATGATACATATATCCCTCAAGATAGTGATATTATCAAAGAATATGAAGTTACAAATCCTGAAGAAACAATTTGAAATGAATTCAAAGAATTTATAAGAAAATCTAAACCATGTAAAATTCTTCTTGAGATTATAAAAATCCCTACTGTAGTCACAATAGCATCACGGGGAGATTTTACACAATTTCTTGAAGAATGAGCAACTCTAAAATTAGAAAATAATTCAAGAAAACCTGAAATTGTTGGGATAAACAAAGGTGGCTTTGATGCTTGGAGTCTAACTGATAAAGATGGAAATATAATAGAAAAAGCAGATAATAAAATATCTAACAATGGAAAAAATAAAGAACTTATTGATGTTTTAGAAACATCTAACATACTTAATTTAGCTATGGATCTTTGACTTAATGAAAGTCAAGAAATGATTGATATCAGAGAAAATTTAATTAAATTGATTCTTGAGAAGAAAGACTTTGTAGAATTATATGTTCAATATGAAAATCTGGCAATAAATGTCATTAATCAATATAAAGGTGAAAACTTTACGAAATGACAACTCTCTTTGTTACTAATGAAGGCTTACATTTTTTATAAATGATGAGAATCAGAATACAGCCAAGAAAATTTTGATGAAGCGACTGAATATGCAGACCAAATGGATTTCAAAAAAATTGCAGCAAAAATCAAGCAACTACGCAAAGAAATTTTGAAATAAACTTTCAAACAAACTACTCACTATCCTCTATTTCTTCATAATAACCTATCTCCGAAATGAAATTTCCTTTATAGTAAACTGAAAAAACTAAATTTACAAATTCATTTTCTTTACTTTTCACGACTTTTATGTCGTCGCAATATATTCTCAACTGACTTATATCCAAACCATAAAAATCCATACCTTGCAAAGATAACACTCTATTTTTCAATTCTCTATCTATCTGTTTCTTTGAGTCAAAAGTATGTAATTCCTGTATTAGATGAGTCGCCCAGATAGTTCCAATAGGTCATTCCAATTGTCTATCTGTCAGATTATCTATAAAGAAAGGGAATTTATCTACTTTTTTTTGTTGTTCTCTTACTCCCTCATCGTTTATCCACTGATTATATTTTTTATTTATAATTCCGCCCTTTACAGCCTTAGAAAATTTTCCATTTATTCTCATAATTATAAAAGGAAAATCTTCTTCTCCTCTATCCAATTTTTCTCACAAATGCACTTCTAAGTCCTCTACTTTTTTAGCGTATTTCTCCTTATCACTAGATATAGTCAATTGTATTGGAATATTTTGATAATCACCATTACTGCTGTTCTGCAAATAAGTCCATTTTATATCTGTTTTGTCCCTTGCATCCTCCTCCATCGTTGCCCAGTACATATAAGTACTTTGATAATTCAAACAATCTCTTAGATCTCCTTCTATCCTAAATGCTATTTCTAGCATTACATTTTCATAAGATATACCATTATTTCTTTTCTGTAATCTATTTCCAAAATTATTTACAATATCCTGAAATCAAATTCTTTTTACTTCTTCTACTATATTCATTAGATTGAAAAGAGTATCCATAGTATATTCCTCTATTCAAATCTCTTGGAATTTATCTATAATTTTAGAAATTTCTCCATAAATAACAAATGGGATTTGACCATTATTTTTGATATAATTTTGAAAAAAATTACACATAAATTTTAAATCTTTTATATTCGAAATATTTTCTCCATCTATATAAATATCTTTGATAATAGGTATAAAACCATGTATTTTACAGAATTCCAAAAGCATATATCTATTTTTGATATTCAATCCTGGAGCTAATCATTTATCTATTTTCAATTTAATTTCTCCGTTTTCTAATAATATATCAAAATAAACACTATGTTGTTCTAATGTTTCTACCAAAGTTTCTCTATCTAAGCTCTGAAAAATATCTGAAGAAATAGTATTTATAATTTCTTTACCCAAAAAACCACTATCTTCAAGAACGCTATCATAACGAGTATCTAGTTCATTCTTACTAAGAGTTTTATCTATTTTTGTTTTTTTGGATGAGTTACCTTTTCTCATATAATAATTAAGTTAAAATTATTTGTAAAATATAAATAATAATTCAATCTATAAACTTTATTATAACTAATAATCTAGCTTTTGTCAAAAAAATATAATATATTTTTTTCTTATAAAAAAAAGAGACGGTAAAACCGCCTCTTAAGGTACTACAAAAACATTTTCTTCTTGCTAGGTAAATTCCCTAGGTTTATTTTTTTATATTAGTTTTCTTTCTTCTATAACCAAGTAAGCCAACTAAACCACTACCAAATAACAGCAAGGTAGCTGGTTCAGGAACGGGTGCAGCAGAGGTAGGTTCCCCTGGGTTTGGATCAAATACTGGAGTCGGTTCAAATACTGGATTTGAATCGAATTCTGGAGGGAAATCATCGCAATAACCATCATAGTCACATGTGTCACAATCTCCATCTCCAGGTATTCCAGTTATTTCAGGGAATCCAGGAAAGGAATCATTTCCTCCACTTGTAGAAGGAATTGCCGTAGAAGGAGTTCCTGTAGAAGGAGGACCTGTAGGATTCTCTACTACAGATTTTCCACCTGTAGGGCCTGGAGAATTTCCTCCAAAAGAGATATCTCCAATATAATAAGAAGAACCTCTTCCACTTCCTGAAAAATAATCACTAACAATGGGAATAGTGTTTTGAAAATCATCATCAAAACTCACTTCTTGAGAAGTATAGGGCTGAACATCTTCAGATAAAGAATTACCCATAGTTTCAGATAACCAGTCCATATAAGCGATACTTTGCTTTTCTCCTGAATTATAACCACAAATACCAAAATCTGATACTGCAACTATATAATCACCAGCTGGCAATCGAGCTTGAATAGAAGTAGACCCATCTGTATCATTATTTTACATCTATTTATATATTATAGATTATAAGCATATTTTTTACACAATACTAATTTTTCACATATTCATAAATTAATTTATTTATACAAATAAAAAATATTGCGCTTTTGTAAAATTGAATCTAAATATATCGATTTAAATATCAAGAAAAATTATTATTTAGTCCAATTTAGGCGCAAAATCTTAGTTTATTTTAAGCTTGAAAAAATAGCTTAAATCTATATATTAAAATGTAATGAAAAATTTTATAGAATAAGAGAAAATGTATATGTTCACTAAGCTAATAAAAGTATATCATTCTTTCAATAAATGAAGAAATGTCTTTAAAAATTTTATGGATGATATAGGTAAAACCTTAGAAGATCGTAAAATGACATTTGGATTGAATTATTCAAAATGAGAATTTTTCTATTCTTTTGATAGTTCTCAAAGTACATATTCTGCTTTTGAATCTCAATTTTATACCTCATTCAGTGACTTTCAAATAATCAAAGATAAAAAGGGAGTATGGAATTACAATATGAAAAAAACTGCTATATGAGAACTAAGACTAGAAAATAATTGGTTTTTTCCTATCAAATTAAATGAAGAGGATGATACAGACTTTATATTCAATATGTTTAGAACATTTGAAAATTTTGATGTAATCAATGATAAAATATGAATATTCTATGAAATCACTCCGCTAAAATGAGAAAATATTCTATTTTATATAAAATCAAACATACAGTTTGTATTATTCAAAATATGACTTTTCTTCCAATTCTTCAAATATATGTTCAATTTCAAAATACAAAAATGACGGAAAAAAACTTGATATGATTATTTCAAAAAGAAATTAAACCAAGAATTATTTGAAACTAAGATATTTATAGTAGCTCAAGGTATCAATAAAGATGTTGCTGAAGGAAAAATCAAAGGAATATTCAATAATTTCCTTGTATTCAAAAATTATCCATTGAATCAATTCAACTTGAAAACGTACAAAGATTTCTGAAGTATCAAAGATTTTAGAAGTTTAAATGCACCTATCAAAAAATATATACTTTCATCTGAAGAAATAAGCTCATTATTTCATTTTCCAAAAAACCCAAAAAATGAGACTGCTCTTTTGAAGGTAACTTCTAGAAAACTTGCTCTACCTATATGAGTACCAAACTTTGATTATAAAATGCTACCAAACTGAGAAATACTACCAAAAGAATACCCTGATGATGTAAATATACTATGAATATCAGATTATAGATCTATAACCGTACCTGTAGGTATATATGATGAGGATAGATTGAGACATATGTATATTATATGAAAAACATGAGTTGGTAAATCTAAGTTCATTATGGCTAGTATAGTAGATGATATTACTCAATGAAAATGAGTCGGTATCATAGATCCTCATGGAGATTTGATAGAGGAAGCTCTTATGCATGTGCCTGAAAGTAGAAAAAAAGATGTAATTATATTTGACCCTACAGACGAAAAGTTCCCTTTCTGTTTGAATCCACTGGATATCAATGAAGAAGAATCTAAACAAATATTAGCTAAATGATTTATAGATATATTCAAGAAATTCTTCTGAGCTAACTGGAATGCAAAACTAGAACACGTATTGAGAATGATATTTTTAGCATTATTAGACAAACCAAACTCTACTCTTTTTGATATAATTAGAGCGCTTACAGACAAAGATTTTAGATATGATATGATAGAAAACATAGAAGATGATGTAGTAAGAAACTTCTGGACTAATGAATTTGCTGGCTGGTCGCAACAGTTTAATACAGAAGCTATTATGCCAATCTTGAACAAAGTGGGACAATTATTATCTATAGATATTTTGAAAAACATATTTGCATCTACAGAAAATAAATTAGACTTTAGAAAAATGATGGATGAGAAGAAAATACTACTTGTAAAACTTCCAAAAGGTAAATTACAAGAAGATATTATGTGATTCTTAGGCGCTATGTTTGTAACTAAGATTTACCAAGCCGCTATGGGAAGACAATCATTAGCAAAGAATAAAAGAACTCCTTTCTACCTATATGTAGATGAGTTCCAAAACTTTGCAACTGAAACTTTCAACGAAATACTTTCGGAAGCTAGAAAATATGGATTATGAATAACTGTAGCTCATCAATTTATCAAACAAATTCCTGAAGGAATATCTGATGCTCTTTTTGGTAATGTAGGTACATTGGTAAGTTTTAGAATATCTTCAGAGGATGCAGGATTTATGAAACAACATTTTGAACCGTTTTTGGATACATATGATTTAGCAACTCTAAATCAAAGAGAATTTTATGCCAAAATGCTAGTAAAATGAGAAACCAAAGATCCTTTCAGTATAAGATCTTTATACATACCAGACCCTGATGTAGATATGGCTTATATAAAAAGCTTATATGAAATATCTAGAGGAAAATATTCTAGAAGTCTAAAAGAAGCTAAGAAAGTAGTAGAAGAAACACAAAAAGAAGTATTAGAAAAAATTGAAGAATTTGCAGAACCGCTTATTTAGGTTTATTTCTTCCGTGGTCAATGTAAAATGTATCCCACTTTGTGGGAGCAGCAGAGCTGCAATGTAACAATCGTAGTTCTACAAGGTCCAATGTAAAATTATTTTTCCTAACTGTTCTAGTTTATTTCTAGCGCTGTTAGTATTAGTGTTGGTCGTCATCTTGAGAGGTAGCGAAAGATCTCCATAGTAAGTTCTAAAAATAACGTATTCTTGATTATTTACTAAAATTACAATCAAATAAAAATAATGAAAAAATCATCACCGATTAAGGAGGAATCAAAAAAAGTGAAAGAAAATCTATTTGTAAAACATTTGAGTAATGGATGGAATGTTTTTTTTCAAGATGTAATCAAAGGATTTTTAAAACTTATACCGCTTGTAGTTATCATACTAGTATGAATCAAAATCTATGGCTGGATGTGATTTACCTCTGATAAATTATTAGAACTTTTTCAAATAAAAAGATTTTTTCCACATATTTTTTCTTTGATGGAAATATTTATAGGTATTACTATCATAGTGGTAATATCCTATATATTCCACCATCTTACTAGAATTCATATTAAACTACATAAATATATAGAAAAGAAGATTAAACAGTTCCCATTAGCTGGACCTGTATATCAAGGAATCAAAGACTTTTCACAACTTTTGTTTAGCAAAAAAGAGAAAAAATGACTTGTTGTATTGGTTAATACATACGGTGGAGATGGCTATAGCATAGGGATAGTTTATCTTACAGAAGACGTACTTATCAATAACCATGTAAATGTATATATACCAAGCTCACCTACTCCTACAAGTGGGATGAATTTTATCATAGATAAGAAAAAGGTTTTTGTATTGGAATGAGTGAGTATTACCGATGCAAGCACCTATATATTCTCATTGGGGATAAATAAAATACAAAGTTTTTTTGAAAATATCAAGGAATTGGAGGAAGTGGTTAGTTTGGATGAATTTTTGGGGAGAAAATAAATACATTGTATTTCTAGGCTTTTTCCTTATTATAAGACTGTAAATAACATCTGAGGATTTTTTCACTACCCCGTTCAGCAAGTAATTTTTGTTAAACGAATTGTAATGTATTAAATTTTTATAAACTATTCTACTACTATAACAATATAGTAAATTTAATATAACTTATATGTTTTTTGATTTTTTTTAAATTTACGAATATCATTAAATATAAATTTTACCACTAAAAAATAATATGTCAGGATTTATGAAATATTGGTCTATTTCTTCTATTGTATTAGTTGAAGAAGCTAAAAAACTATGATTAAAGGTTGAAATAATTTCCAAAGAGAAAAACCTCTTTTTTATAAAATGAAATAATAAAGAAATACTTTTCAAAAGTACTGATTTTGGAGGAAATCATGCATTAGGAAATAAATGTACTAATGATAAAGAACTAGCTTATAAAGTATTAGAAAAACATGATTTACCAATTGCAAAAAGTCATTATATATCTAAAAAAGAATTCAAAAAATTTGAAGAAGATAAAATAAATAATCTTAAGTTTCCCTTAATCATAAAACCAATAAACGAATGACATGGTAATTGAGTTATGATGAATATCTTAAATATAGATGAACTAAAAGAGAAGTTAGCTAAATCATTTTTGACATATAAAGATATGATTATACAGGAACAAATAGAAGGAGATGAAGTTAGAGTTTTGGTAGTAAAGTGAGAAATTATATTAGCTATAAATAGAGTACCAGCTAGTATTACAGGAGACAATGAAAATTCTATAAAAAAACTTATAGAAATAGAAAATGACTCAAATTCCTATAGATGAGAATGATATGAAGACCCTCTTTCTTTTATCAAAATAGACAATGAATTATCTTCTTTTATCAAGAAGCAAAATTTAAATATAAATAGCATACCAGAAAAATGAGAAGAAATTCAACTAAGATGAAATTCTAATATATGAACTTGATGAACTATGATAGATGTTACTAAAGAAATATCAAATGATATTAAAAAAATGTGCATCAAAACTTGTGAGAAATTTAAATTAGAAATGTGTGGAATTGATATTTTGACTTCTGATATTACCAAACCATTAGATGAAACTGGATGAATAATTTTGGAGTTAAATCCAACACCAGGTATATGATGAGATAGAGAATTAACTAGTGTAAATACATGAAGAGAAATTTTGAAGTTATTATTTTTTTAGTTTTCCAAAATACATTGTTTTTAATTATATTTTGTATATAATTTAGTTATTCTATTTTTAGAATTAAAATCTAATAACCATGAAATGATTTACAACAAACATTGAAAAAGATACTGTAGAAAACAACAATTTTCGTAAAGTTCTATACACTGGTAAAAACAGTCAATTAGTTCTAATGAGCTTAAAGCCTTTGGAGGATATAGGAATGGAAATTCATTCAGAAAATGATCAATTTTTCCGTTTTGAACAAGGTGAAGGAAAATGTATTATAGACGGAAATGAATATGAATTAAGTGATGGTGTAGCTGTAGTGATTCCCGCTGGAGCAGAACATAATATTATAAATACATCAAACACAGAAGACCTTAAACTTTACACTATATATTCTCCTGCTCATCATAAAGATGGTATAGTAAGAGCTACTAAAGAAGAAGCAGAAGCTAACGATGAAGAATTTGATTGAGTAACTACTGAATAAATTACTTTTGAAATAGAACCTTTTTAAAATAAAAGAAAAAATCAATTCATACTAATTTTATAGAAAATAAAAAACATAAAAATGAGAATATGGTCTATACATCCTAAATATCTTGATAGTAAATGATTAGTAGCATTGTGGAGAGAAACTTTACTTGCAAAAAATGTTTTAGAAAACAAAACTAAAGGATATAAAAATCATCCACAATTAGAACGTTTCAAAAACACTTTAAATCCATTAAATGCAATTAATTTTTATTTATCCAAAATTCGGAAAGAAGCAAAAAGAAGAAATTATAATTTTGATATAAATAAATTTGATATAAATTCGAATATAATTCAAATAAATATTAGTAAATGACAATTGAAATACGAGTTTCAACATTTACTAAAAAAACTAAAAATAAGAGATGAAAATAAATTTCATGAAATAAAAGATATTACAAATATAGAAGTTCATCCTATATTTAATATCGTAGAATGAGATATTGAAACATGGGAAATAGTAAGTAAATAATCTGTATCTAGTGCCCCAAAACAATTTCCAAGTTCACCTTTAGTAAAAAATAGAACTATAGAAAAAACAACACATTGATATCTGAAATCTATTTGACTTCGGCTATTTTTTAGTTAAAATAAACTTCAGATAATCAATTTCACGATGTATTCAATTTAAAGAATGTTTTTAATATTACTATATTTTGCAATTAAATCAGAACATCTTACAATACTTAATATGGTCTAACATACACTTTTAACAATTAATTCATCAAAATGAATACTTGGTATCAACAACTTATAAAACCAACTTGGGCTCCTCCAGCTTGGATTTTTGGTCCTGTGTGGAGTGTCCTTTATATTGTAATCTTTATTACTTTTTGATATGTTTGATGGCTATTTTTCAAAGGAAAAATACCTTTTATTGTTTTGCTTCCTTTTATTTTAAATATTATCTTCAATCTTTTATTTACCCCTATTCAATTTGGTCTCAAAAACAATCTATTGGCAAGCATTGATATACTTTTGGTACTTGCTACTCTTATCTGGCTTATGATTGTGATATTTCCATATGCTAAATGAGTAACATATGCCAATATTCCTTATCTATTATGGGTATCCTTTGCTACAATCCTACAACTAACCATTACTTTCTTAAATAAAGGCTTGTAAAAGATTATAAACAAGAGTTTTTCTTACATTGATTTAGTAGCTTTTTTTGTTACAGTAAAAAATATCAAATTAGAATCCACACGTTATATTATATTCTATATAAAATTTTTATTAAGCTAGTTCAAAATTATTTATAAGTTTTTCCTATAATAAAATTATAATCTATAAAATATCAAAAATTTCCTCCTCCGCCGGAATAGCAGTCAAGTTACCCTCTCTCTTACACTGCAACCCTGCTACTACATTAGCAAATTTCATTATTTTTTGTAATTCCCATCATTGTAATAATCCATACATAAAACCTCCTCTAAATACATCGCCAGCTCCATTGGAGTCTACTGGTTTGATATCTATTACAGGAGTTTTTATAATTTCTTTTCCATCGTATGTATAAGATCATTTACTTCCATCTGTAATTACAAAAGTCTTTCCTAAAAGTTTATACATTTCTTTACACTGCTCTTCCAAACTAGCTCCTTCAAGTAATTTTTCAAATGTTTCTATAGGAAATATAGGATAATCTATATTTTTTGCCATATGTATTATCTTATCAGACCATTCTGTAGATGGGTCAAATACTATGATAGTATCTTCTTTTTTGTGTTCCATTACAAAATCAAAAGCCTTTGGTTCATGTCTATCAAATATAATTGCATCAGCTTCTATTATAAGTTTCAAAGGAATTTTCTCTATCAAGCTATTTTTGTTTACATCTCTTATGATAGTTCTAGCACCATTTTGCTGATTGATAAGAATAGTATTTGATTTAGTATCATTGTCATATATAAATTCAGTAGCGATTTGATATGAATTCAAATATGCTCTAATATATTTACCATTTATATTGTCTCATATAGATCATATAAATGTAACATCATATCATAAATTTTTCAATAACTTCAAAGCCGCAGGAACTGGTCCACCTACTGATATTGTATTTCATTGTGATTGAATTTTTTGTCATTCTATGATATTATGAGGTAGATTATATATTTTATCCAACACAATTTCTCCTATTCCAAGTATCTTCATATTACATATATTTTAAATTTAAAACTCTCGTACTACAGTATTGTTGAAGTTCTTATAAGATAATCATTTTCACTTTTAGTTCAATAGAATTTGCTATAAAATATAGTATTGACTTTTGATATAAAATAACTATTCTCTAAAAAGGAGAATCTTTAACAGTTATGTAAATTTAATTAATATAATTAGCTTTTGAGCTACCCAATAATAGGAGGGGGAGTTATGTCTAATAACTTAAGAGGAAAAGTATTAACATCTGTGGTGTTGATACTATTATTGACTACAGGTATGTTTGTAGGGTATGGAATATACCAAAGTAAAGTACATACTAATATGTTGATAGCGTATCAGCATAAAAATGTTCAATCTATAATGGAGGCTTCTACGAAGAATATTGAAAAAGTTTATTCTTCTAGAATAGAAGGATTTGTATCTACAAATCCTGATATGATAGAAGTATTTGCTAAAAGGGATAGAGAATCTTTATATCAAATGATTCTTCCTAAATACAAGATTCTTCAAAGCGAGAATAAGTTTTTTGAAGTAATTCATTTCCATCTTCCTGATGGGCATACTTTTCTTAGAATGCATAAACCAGATAAGTATGGGGATGATCTATCTAAGATTCGACCTCTTATACAAAGAGTGCATAACAATCCTACTGATAAAGTAGTAGCTGGATTTGAAGTAGGTAAGCACAATGCTTTTTTCAGAGTAATCAAAGCTATATTTTGGGAAGGAAAGTATATAGGAGCTATGGAATTTGGCATAGATGTATGTGATATAGAACATCATATCCGTCATGCTATAAATGTAGATACTGCAGTATATATATCCGATAGATTCATTTCTCCTGAACTGGATATTCCAGCTTCTAAAATGAAAGATTCTTTAGGAGACTATACTATAGTTTCTTATCATGGTATTATGAAAAACTTTCCTTTTGAAAAGGTTGCTATTGATAAAGATAATTCTTCCTTGTCTTTTGATGGAAAAGATTATATCTTACATTCTCATAAAGTCCTAAAAGACTATAAAGGAGAATATATAGGAGGTATTGCAGTATTACAAGATATTACCGAAGATAATATCCTCAGAAAAAAATTCTTGATTCAATCATTATTATTTTCTGCTATTATTTTGGCACTTTCAGTAATTCTTACTAACTGGATATTATCTATTATCTTCAATAGAATAAACAAGGAGGTCGTAACTCGTAAAAAAACTGAGAATAAGTACAAGAATCTAACTGACAACTCTAACTCTGGTATATGGCAAATAAATAGAGAATATCAAACTATATATATGAATCCTAGCATGATTTCTCTACTGGAAGTTGATGATTATTCCAAAGCTTTAGAAATTCCTTTTCAAAAATTTATTGATGAAAAATATCTTGAGATAGTCGCTGATTGTTTCAATGATATGTTGGAAGGAGAACCTTGTCAGTTTGAAATTGAAATAATAGGACAAAAAGGCAAACGAAAAACTGTATTACTTGCTGCAAGTCCTGTATTCGATGAAAACGATAAACTTGATAGCTTTTTAGGAATATTCACTGATGTTTCCAAAGAAAAAAAGGCTCTCAAAAATCTTCACAAAGCTGAGGAGAAATACCGCAGTATATTCGAAAACGCAGTAGAGGGAATATACCAGTCAACAACTGCAGGCAAATTACTTAATGTAAATCCTGCTATGGCTGTTATATTTGGTTATGAAACTCCTGAAGAAATGATAGATTCTATACAAAGCATTTCTGAACAATTATTTGTAAATCCTAATGATAGAGCTAAACTACTAGATCGTTGGGGGAAAGAAGGCGTTGTTATTGGATTTGAAACCAAATTCAAGAAAAAAAATGGAGAAGTTATATGGTTATCTGTATCAGGCAAATCTATTCGTGACGCAAGAGGAAATATTCTCTTTTACGAAGGCAGTCTGATAGAAACCACAGAGGTTCATAAACTAAACAAAGAAATTATAAACACTCAAAAGGAGGTAGTAACTACCTTGGGTGAGGTAGTAGAAAATCGTTCCAAAGAAGCAGCAAACCATGTAAAAAGGGTTGCTGAGTATTCTTATCTTATGGCTATCAAATCTGGTCTTACAGAAAAAGAAGCAAGATTGTTGCAATATGCTTCTCCTATGCATGATGTAGGTAAGATAGGTATAGAGGATTCTATTCTTCTCAAACCCCGAAAGCTTACTGCTGAAGAGTTTGAAAAAATGAAGACTCATACTACTATAGGACATAGTATTCTCAAAAATTCCAAACGTGAAGTTTTGCAAACTGCTGCTATTGTAGCAAATGAACATCATGAACGATGGGATGGTGAAGGATATCCTAACCAGTTATCTGGTGAAAATATTCATATATTTGCCCGTATTACCGCTATAGCTGATGTATTTGATGCTTTATCTAGCAAGCGAGTCTACAAGGACGCTTGGCCTATGAAAAAAGTAATATTAGTTATGAAAGAAGGCGGAGAAAGCGGTCAATTTGATCCTACTATATTAGGAGTTTTCCTTGAAAATATGGACCATGTCCTAAAAATCAAGAAAGATTTTCCTGATTAATTATTAATCTTATACCGAACCACTTTAGAAAATTGAAACTATTTCGCTACACTCATATTTTCAAACTCTAAAGTCGCTCTGTATAAATAATCAATCATGAAAACTGTAAGAACTGAAAGTTTTCATTGTTGATTATTATAACGGCTCGGAGGGATTCCCCTCCGAGTTTTTTTTATTCTAAATTTTTACTCTAGAAGAAACTTAATTTAATACAAATGTCTTTTTAATTTTCAAGACTTTTTTCTATGCGTTTTGATTTGACATTTTTGAAAATCATATTGACATATATAAACAAATCATTATATAGTAGTTTACAATCAAACAATAACATTATCAATCTTTCTACTATACGAGGAGAATATTTATGAACTTGGAAAAAGTATGCACGTCAACAAAAAAGGCAGGAAAAAAACACCTGCACAAACGTTATAGAAGGAGACTGTTATGAAAAATATAGTCAATAAGCAAAAAGGCTATACTCTATTGGAATTACTTATTGTTTTGCTTGGAGTGCTTTCCATCGCTGTTATGATTCTAGCATTTACTCTCTACAAAGATTTGTTACCAGGGGTAAATCCTATGCTAGCTGAGACAGGAGCAGGATTTTTAAAAGGATTATTTCATGGATCCTTTGCTATTTTCTTCCTTATAGCATCTCTTTTCACAGATGTAGGAGTCTATGAAGTACATAACAATGGATTCTTTTACAATTTCGGTTATTTATTTATTTATATGATGTTAGCATTAGCTAACACAAACAGACGTAGATAACAACTACATTACTTATTCCTAACTGACGGGCTTCTCCCGTCAGTTTTTTTTTATTTCTTTTCTCTTTATTTTTCTCTGAAAATAAGTAATATAAAACCTTAATAACATATCTTTATATTCAATATATAATCAAATATGCAAGAAACAAAAATATGCAGCTGCTGAACTAAATTTGAAATACTAGATGAAGATAAAGTATTTTACGATAAAATATCCCCTACTTTCAATTGAACTAAATACAATATCCCTACTCCTACCCTATGTCCTGAGTGTAGACAACAAAGAAGGTATTCTTTTCTCAATGAAAGGAAACTCTACAAAAATAAATGTGCTCTTACTGGAAAATCTTTGATTACACTATACTCTCCTGAAAAACCATACACCATATATCACAAGGACGAATGGGATTCGGACAGATGGGATGCTTCTGACTATGCACAAGATTTTGATTTTTCAAAAACTTTCGCAGAACAATTTGATGAACTTATGAAAAAAGTTCCAAGACCTCATAATCTTTCTATGAAAAGTGAAAACTGTGATTATACTTATAGTGGGTTTAGCAAAAATTGTTATATTTTCTTTGTAGGAGCCTACTGTGAAAATTGTTATTATTCAGAATATAGTATCAACTGCTCTTACTGTGTAGATTGTAATGACGTACATGAAAGTGAAAATTGTTATGAATGTAAAGAATCTACCAAATTATATAAATGTGTGCATCTACGTAAGTCGGAAAACTGCGATAGTTGTAATTTTGGCTTTAACCTGCAGAACTGTAAAAACTGTTTATTTTGTTATAACCTAAACAATAAATCATACTGTATAGAAAATAAGCAATATTCTAAAGAAGAATACGAAAAGATTTTGGAAGAATTGGATTTATGAAATCATAAAAAATTCTTACAAGCTATAGTAAAGTTTGAATGAATGGAAGATAAATTTATAGTAAAAAATCTAAATTTAAAAAATAGTGAAAATTGTTTATGAGATGCTTTGAAAAATTGCAAAAACGTACAACATGCATATTGGGGAACGGATTCTGAAGACTGTAAATTTTCCTATATGTGTAACTATAACAATGATTGTTATGATACAAGCTCTTTCAAATCTGACCATTGCTATGAAGTGTTATCTGGATGACCAAGTCTAAAAAATTGTATGTTTTGATTTGACTTAGGAGATGATGTAAAAAACACATATTATTGTAATTTTTGCTACAATTCATCTCATCTATTTTGATGTATAGGACTAAAACACAAAAAATACTGTATTCTAAATAAACAATATAGCAAAAAAGAATATGAAAACTTGATGGAAAAAATCGTAGAACATATGAAAACCACTGGAGAATGGGGTGAATTCTTCCCTTCTAGTATAAGTCCTCATGGATATAATGAAACTGTAGCCAATGAGTACTTCCCTATGGAAAGAAAAGAAGCTATAGAAAAAAATTATAAGTGGATGGACGCTGAATACCCTATCAATGTTCCAGAGTGAATGGCGAAGATTGAGTCCTCAAATCTAGCTGAATTGGATGGTCTAAATAAGGAATTAGAAAAGAAGATTTTAAATACAGCTATTATTTGTGAGGAAAGTAGAAAACCTTATAGAATAATTGCTGCAGAACTTGATTTTTATAAGAAACACAATATACCATTACCTAGAAAACATCAAGATATAAGATACCAAAATCGTATAGCAAAAAGAACTAAGAAAAAAATATATGATAGAAAATGTGACAAATGTGAAATTGACATAAAAAGCACTTACGATTCTAGTAGCTCTGAAACTGTTTTCTGCGAGAGTTGTTATTCGAAGGAAATATATTAAAAAAATTGTCGTTCCGCACGAACAGTAATCTAAAATAAAGGCAATATGCGGAACCTTAGACTCCTATTTAAGGTTTATAATATACTCTTGGAGAAAAAATATTATTCATGCGGAATGACTTCTTTTTTAGAATTTAGATTATAGCTATAAAAATGCCAAACCTTAAAAAATGGGAAGAAATATTCAAAGAAAAAACCAAAAAAAATAATTTTAGAGATTATCTAAAACATATAGTGAGCTGGCAACCTCTAAACTTTTACAATAATCAATGAAAAATATCTATATTTCCAGAAAGCGATAGAAGAAAAAAATTAGTATCAAGTCAAGAATTCTGAGATAGAGTAGATACTAATATAAAAGCTTGAATAGATTATGATTTTGATATAAACTTTTTTGATAACTTCCAAACATTACAAGATAAAATAGCTTTTCCAGCACTTCGAGCATTTGGAGAAAGAGAAAACTGTGACTACGCAGATACTATCACTGGATGAAAAAATATATACCTATCTATGACTGCTGTATTGGATGTAGAAAATGTATTTTATAGTTTTTCTGTAAAAGCTTGATCTAGAAATGTATTCAATAGCAATATTGTATGGGATGGCTCTGAAAATATATATATGAGTTCTTGTATCATCAATGGTTTCAATATATTTTATTCCAAATATTTACATAACTGTGCTAATGTATGGTTTAGTAGCAATCTTATATGATGTAAAGAGTGCATATTATGTGACTGATTGGAAAATCAAAGCTATTGTATAAATAATGAACAATTTGATAAAGAAGAATATTTCAAGAAAAAACAGGAAATTCTGAATCAAAAAGAGAAATTTTTGGGATGGTACGAAAATCTAACTATTTCTGGAAACAACATAGGAAGCAAAAATACAAACGGTAATTTTGTAATTCAATCTGAAAATATAGATAAATGATATTTTGTATATCAGGTGAACTGAGGAAGTAACATAATGTCTGTGTGATGAGATGGAAAAAACACCAATATTCACAATTGTTTCGGAGCTGTAAATGGAGAAGATTTTTATAATTGTTTTGGAGTATGAGCTACATCAAATTTATATTCTTGTATACAAACAGGCTTAGGTTGAACAAATATGTATTATAGCACCTATTGTATGAACTGTAGTTTTTGTGTAGGATGTATAGGACTTACAAATAAAGAATATTATATATTCAACAAAAAATATAGCAAAGAAGAATGGTACAAATTAGCAGATAAAATACTTAGCCAAATGGATAAAGACGATATATTATGAGAATTCTTTCCTGGGAAATTGAACCCATATTATTTCAATGATACAGCAGCTTATCTAATAGATGATAGTTTCTCAAAAAAAGAAGTAAGCGAGGAATGATACCTATGGAGAGAAGAAGAAATTAAAGTAGATATACCGGAATGAGCAGGGCTAATTAGTGCAAGCGTGGGAACAAAAGCTGGGGAAAGTATAGAAGATTATCAATGATTTGATTCTAATGGAAATTGGGAAATTGATAAGGAAATTTTGAAGAAAACTATAGAAGATAAGGATTGAAATTACTATAGGGTAATACAAATGGAATATGATTTTTTGATGAAACATGGACTACCCATCCCTGAGATACATTGGATAGATAGAATCAAACTAGGTTTTAGGTTTTAGGTTTTATTCTCATACTCTAAATTTAACAGCGCTAAAAGTTTCTCTTAATTTTACATTTTACACTCTACATTTTACATTAATGTCGGAAGAAAAAACTAAAATATGCAAACACTGCGAAGAAAAGTTTCAAATAGAACAATATGAAATAGACTTCTTAGCAAAAAAGAAAGTCCCTCTCCCTACCCTATGTCATAGATGCAAAGGAATACAGATGACTAGTTTTTTCAATATTAGAAAAGTATTTGAAAGGAAATGTGATATCACAGGAAAAAAACTTCTAAGTGGATATGATCCAGAAAGCCCACAAACTGTAATTGATGCTAAATTATGGAATTCTGATAAATTTGATGCTATGGATTATGGACAAGATTTTGATTTTTCTAAACCATTTTTTGAACAGCTATTTGAGTTTCTTTATAAAGTTCCTGTTCAGCATAATCTAATAATAAACGGTGAAAACTGTGATTACTGTAATTGAATTCTAAATAGTTCTAACTGTTATATGTCATATGATATTATAGAATCTAAAGATGTATTATATTCTTATCTAATTATGAATTCTACTAACATAGTAGAAAGTTTCAACACTAGGAAATCTCAATATTGTTATGCATGTGCAGGACTGACCAATTGTTATAAATTATTTTACAGTATAGGTTGCAACGATTGTAGTGATTCCTACTTTATTGCTGATTGTAAATGATGCCAAAACTGTTTCTTTTGTGTATGACTTACCAACCAAAAATATTGTATAAACAATAGGCAATATTCCAAAGAAGAATATGAAAAAAAATTAGCGGAAATCCCTTTGAAAAAAAGAACAGAGATAGAAAAATTACAAAAAAACTTTGATAAATATATGAAAGAAAATAATTATAATTATAGTCTCAGTATAAACGACTGTGAAGATAGTGATGGATGAATGTTAAGTAACTGCAAAAACTGTCATAATTCCTTCTTTTTAGCTGATTCAGAAGATTGTAACTGGTGTATGGGAAGCTTAAACAAAGACAGTCTAGATACTTTTGCGGCTGGAATGGCAAATTCCTATATGTCGTTTGGAGGATTCAATGTAAGCAATTCTCTTTTTTCTGTTGCAATACTAGATTCTCAAAATACAGAATACAGTACCTTTCTTACAAATTGCTTTGAATGTTTCGCTTGTGGCGGTCTGCAAAACAAAAAATATTGTATTATGAATAAACAATATTCTGAAAAAGAATATTTTCAACTAAAAGCAAAAATAATAAAACATGCAACGAAAGAGGGAGTTTATGGAGAATTTTTTCCTAGCAACTACTCTACTATGCCTAGTAACTATTGTCGGACTTTAGACTTATACGATATATCTCCTGAAAAAATATGAGGAAGAATATATGAAGAAGATATAGAATATAATTTGGAATATAGTGAACTACCTGATAATCACAAAGATATAGATTTAGATACTATCATCAATCAAGTTTTCAAAGGAAAATATAGTGGAAAACCTTATAAATTTAATAAAGAAGAAATTTTATTCTACCAAAAAATGTGAATCCCTTTACCGAATGATTGGTATTATCATAGAATAAATCAGTTAACTAAATATTGGAATTATGATGATTTTTATTATGGTAAAACGAATTAAATTTATATATAATTATACATTTATAAATAAATATTTATAGATTTTTCTAAACAAATTCTTATAATACAGAACAGCAAATATTTTAAAATTAATTTAATATTTAAAATGATAGAAAACAAAAATTGTAAAAAATGCTGAATTAGTTTTACTTTCACTGATGAAGATCTAGAATTCTACAATAAAATAAGCCCTACTTTCAACTGAATTAGATACAATATAGCATCTCCTACCCTATGCCACGAATGTAGACAACAAAGAAGACTTACTTGGATAAACCAAAGAAAATTATATAGAGGAATTTGTGCGTCAAGTGGAAAACCTATTCTGTCTTTATATTCTCCTGATAGTGGATACAAAGTATATGATCATAAAATATGGCGGTCTGACCAATGGGATGCTTTGGATTTTGGTCAAGTTTTTGATTTTTCTAAATCGTTTTTTGAACAATTTGATAATCTTCAAAAAAATACTCCACATCCAAATTTATTTATTATAAATAGTGAAAATTCTGATTTTAATAATAGCATAGTTGACTGTAAAAATTGTTATATGTGTTTTGGAAATAATGAATTAGAAGATGCATATTATGTGAGTGATTCTATGAAAACAACAGATTCTAGTGATATATGGTGGTCAGGAAATGTAGAAAATTCTTATGAATGTTCTAGTTGTGGAAATATGTACAAATGTTTTTATTGTTATGAGAGTGGTGGTTGTTCCAATAGTATATTCCTACAAAATTGTGAATGATGTCAAGATTGTATTATGTGTTTTGGATTGCAAAATGCCAAATATCATATCAAAAATATAAAATATAGCCCTGAAGAATATGAAATTAAAAAACAAGAACTTAATTTATGAAACTATAATAATTTACAAGAAAAAATAGAAGAATTCCAACAATTCTTATTAGAAAAACCGCACAATCATACTACTATAGTAAATAGTGAAAATAGTAATTGAGGTTATATATTTGATAGCAAAAATTGTAAAAACTGTTTTAGTGTTACAGAAGTAACTGACTCCAAAAACCTATATGAGTGATGAAGAGTAACTAATGTACAAGATTCTACATTCGTCTATGATAATGAATGACTTATGTTAGAATGTAATGGTGTATTTGGCAATAGTTTCAATGTTATATTTTCAGAGCATGTATACTGAGGTTCTAGAAATATTATATATTCATCTAACATTTATTCATGCCAAGACTGTTTCTGATGCGTCTGAATCAGAAGTAAACAACATTGTATATTCAACAAACAATACTCAAAAGATAAATATGAACAATTAGTTCCAAAAATAATTGAACATATGAAAAAAACCTGAGAATGGGGTGAATTTTTCCCTGTTGCTATAAGTCGTTTTGCATACAATGAAACCCCAGCCCAAGAATATTATCCATTGGAAAGAAAAGAAAATAGACAAGATGAGGCTATTAGTCTAATAGAAGATAATTGATTTAAATATAAGTGGTTAAATAAAGATTATCCTGTCAATATTCCACCTAGCATGCCTACTATTTCAGCTAATGAATTGATGGTAAACATAAGCGATTTATCAGAAGAATATACGAAACAACTTTTGAATAGTGCTATTCTCTGTATAGAAACCAATAAACCTTTTAGATTCACAAAAAGTGAATTGGAATTCTATATAAAATACAATATAGCATTACCAAGAAAAAGTCCTGAAGCTAGACATACAGAAAGAATGTCTCTTAGAAATCCTAGAAAATTATTCGATAGGGAATGTGATAAATGTGGTGTAGAAATGAAATCTACATTCTCTCTTGATAGAAAAGAAACTGTATACTGCCAGGATTGTTATACGAAAGAAATTTACTAAAGAAATATATACTTTAAATTAAATCTTGCTTTCCTAGAAAAAATAAGTATTATAAAATCAACTTTAAAATACTTAAAAGTAATCTAAAATGAATTTTAGAAAAATTTACAATAAAACAAAGGAAATAATCGATTCCAGAAAGATTTCTTTTATTGTCTGACCCAGACAAGTCGGTAAAACTACATTTTTAAAGGAAATTTTTAATTGATTAAACACTAAAAATAAACAATTTTTAAATATGGAAAATTTTGAATATCATATTTATTTTCAATCTTTTTCAAATATAGAAAGTTTTATAAAATCAAACTATAATGGAGAATGAAAATATTATTTATTTCTAGATGAATTTCAAAAAGTTAAAAATATTGATTCTATTCTAAAATTATTATATGATGAGCTACCTTTTGTAAAGGTAATATTATCAGGATCAAATAATATAGAAATAAATAAAAATATAAAAGAATCTTTTGCTTGAAGAAAAAGAGTGTATTATATGCGACCACTTGATTTTGATGAATTTCTTATTTGGAAAGAAAATATAGAATATGTCGAACTTAATTCTTATAAAAAAAATCTTATAAATAAAAATAAAATCATAAATTTTTTAGAAGAATTTATGATTTGGTGATGATATCCAGAAGTAGTTTTAGCTACAAACAATGAAGAGAAAAAACAAATTTTAGGTGATATATTTGATTTTTGGTTCAATAGAGATATTGTATTATATACTCAAAAAATTTATGAATTTAAAGAAGTAACTAAACAGCTTAGTTTTAGACTATGAAATACTTTAAATTACTCTGAGATAGCAAGCCTATCTAATCTTAGTTCTCCTACAGTTAAATCATTTATTGAAATTTTGAAAGAAACTTTTATAGTTTTCAGTCAAAGACCATTTTTTAAAAACAAACTAAAGGAAATCAATAAAGCCCCAAAAATATATTTTCTAGATCCCTGATTTAGAAACTGGTTCATTGATAGATTTGAATTTTCTTCTGAGGAAAAGTGAATATTATTCGAAAATATATTGTTATCTAACATAATCAAAACAACTTCTAAATATGATTGACTTAAATTTTGGAGAACTAATGATGAAAAATATGAAGTTGACCTAATAGATGAATCTTCACAAAAAAGTTATGAAATTAAATTTAAAAATAAAGTTAAAATATCAGATTATAGATGATTAAATAAATTCTCTAAAATATATGAGAAATTTGAATGAAAAATAATATATAAAGATAACTTTTTAGATTTTTATCAAAAATAATGAAAACCAAAAGCTGTAGAGAATGTTGAGCTAAATTTGAAATCACTAACAAAGATTTAGAATTTTATGATAAAATAAGCCCAACGTTTGCTTGAAAAAAACATAGAATTCCTTCTCCTACTATCTGTCTAGACTGTGGAATACAAAGGAAAATGATGTGGAGAAATGAAAGGAAATTATACAAAAGAAAATGTGACCTTACATGAAAACCTATTATAAGTATTTATTCTGAAGATAAACCTTACAAAATTTATGACACTGATGAATGGTTAAAAGATGGTTGGGACGCTATGGATTATGGGCAAGATTTTGACTTTTCTAAACCATTTTTTGAACAATTAAATAATCTAAGAATACAAGTACCTAGACTATCAAACAATGTATATCCATATATAGAAAACACACTATATTGTAATCTAGTATGGAATATGAAATGAAGTTATATCTGCTACAATTGTTGATATTGTGAAGACTGCCTTTATGGCCATGAAACATTTTATTCACAAAATTGTATAGATTGCCTTCATATAAAAAACAGTCAGGTATGTTATAATTGCTATAATTGTAATAAATGTTCACATACATTTTTTTCTCAATCGTGTCAAGACTGCTCTTTTGCATATTTTTCTTACAATTGTGTTGGGTCTAATAATATTTTCTTATGTAACAATCTAAAGAATCGTGAATATTGTATTAGAAATAAACAGTATACAAAAAAAGAATATGGACAAGAAATCAAAAAATTACTAACCTGAAAGTATAGTGATACTCAAAAATTACTTAAAGAATTAGAACAAATAAAACTTCATTGTATTCACAGAGAAAATTCAAATATAAATGTAGAAGACTGTATAGGGAACGACCTTAATGAATGTAAAAATTGTGAAAATACTTTTATCGCTTACAAAACAGAAGATTGCAAGAATATACTAAGCGTTGATTCTGATGTATCTAGCTGTCAAGATATGATTTATCTTGCAGAGGCAGAATACTGTTATAACTGAATAAGTGTAGCTTGATATAAGAATTTATTTGGTTATATGGTGGTTCGTGGTAGCTACAATTTTTATTGTGAATTGACTAGCAATTGTGAAAATTGTTTTGCTTGTATAGGACTAAAAGACAAAAAATATTGTATTTTCAATAAACAATACTCTAAAGAAGATTATGAAAAACTTGTTTCTCAAATTATTGACCATATGGTGCAGACCGGAGAGTGGGGTGAATTTTTCCCTCCTGAGCACTCGATATTTGACTATAATGAAAGTGTAGCTATAGAGTATTTCCCTTTAGAAAAATGAGAAGTTATCAATCAATGATGGAAATGGACAGATAAAGAATACCCTATCAATATCCCTGAAGGAATGGCTAGAATAGAAGCTAAAGACCTGCCTGAATTAGAAGATTTAAAAGATGAAATGGAGAAGAAAATATTAACTACAGCCATTATCTGTGAAGATAGCTGAAAACCTTTCAGAATAATCAAACCTGAACTAGAATTTTATATAAAATACAATATACCATTACCTAGAAAACATCATGATATCAGACATCTAGAAAGAAGTAAATTAAGAAATCCTATCAAACTCTACGATAGGAAATGTGATAAATGTGGAATTAATATGAAAACAACTTATTCTTCTGATAGACCAGAGACTGTTTATTGTGAATCTTGTTATGAGAAAGAAATATATTAAAAAGAAAATCTTGTAAAGATGTTGCAATGCAAACATCTTTACGTTTTTAAATATTTATACATCTTCCATGCAAAAAATTTCTATGGAAACTAAAAACTGTAAGAAATGTGGAACTAGCTTTGAAATAATAGCTGAAGATTTAACATTTTATGAAAAAATATCTCCTGTATTTGCTTGAAAAAAGTATAATATACCGTCTCCCACTTTCTGTCCTGACTGTAGACAACAAAGAAGACTTGCTTGGAGAAATGAAAATAAATTATACAAAAGAAAATGTGATTTTAGTAATAAACCTATAATTTCTATATTTGCTCCTGATAATAAATGCACCGTGTATGATAAAGATGTTTGGTGGTCAGATAAATGGGATGCCTTGGATTATGGGCAAGATTTTGATTTTGATAGACCTTTTTTCCAACAATTTGAAAAACTATTAGAAAAAACACCCAAAATGGCTCTAATCAATAGAAATAGTGAAAATTCTGATTTTTGTAATAATGTATTAGGAGAGAAAGATTGCTACCTTATATTTATATGAGCAGAAGATCAAAATTCCTATTATTCTTATGCGATACTATGATGCAAAGATTGTATGGATAGTCTATGGACTATTAATTCTCAACTATGTTATGAATGTATGAATGCTCAAACATCCTACAACTGTAAATATTGTTTCAATGTAGTAGATTGTGCAGATAGTGAGTATCTTATGAATTGTATATGAGTTAAAAATAGCCTCTTCTGTATATGACTTACCAACAAACAGTACCATATTCTAAACAAAAAACATAGCAAAGAAGATTATGAAAATATAAATAAAGAATTGAAAATCAATAAGGAGTTATTAGAAACTTATATGAAACAATTTTCAGAACTAAAAAAGAATTTTTCTTACAAGGCTAATAATATAGAAAGCTCTGTAGATTCAACTTGAGATGCTTTGCTAAACTGCTCAAATTGTAAAGAGAGCTTTGATTTATCAAACTGACAAGACAGTAAATTTGTTTATGATAGTTTCAATGTTACTGACTCTTACGATGTTTATCTAAGTTGAACATTGAATGACAACAACCCCTCCCAACTATTATATGAATCAGATAATAGTGTAGATATATATAATATCATTTTTTCTTCCACTGCTTGGAACTGCTCTAATTCTATATATCTTGATAACTGTTTTGATTGTAAAGATTGTTTTGCTTGTTGTTGATTGACGCTAAAACAATACTGTATTTTCAACAAACAATACACTAAAGATGATTATGAAAAACTAGTTCCTCAAATTATTGAACATATGAAAACGACCGGCGAATGGGGTGAATTTTTCCCTTCCAATATAAGTCCTTTTGGTTATAATGAAACCATAGCTAATGAATACTACCCTCTAGAAAAAGAAGAAGCTGTAGCCCAAGGATTCAATTGGCAAGACAAGGAGTATCCTGTCAATATCCCAGAAGGAATGGCTAGAATAGAAGCTAAAGATCTACCTGAATTAGAAGATTTAGAAGATGAAATGGAGAAGAAAATATTGACTACAGCCATTATCTGTGAAGATAGCTGAAAACCTTATAGAATCATACAACAAGAACTTGATTTTTACAAAAAACACAATATCCCTCTACCGAAAAAACATCAAGACATTAGACATATAAATAGAATGAAATTTAGAAACCCTAGAAAACTATACGATAGAAATTGCGATAAATGTAGCGTAGAAATAAGAACAACTTACTCTCCTGATAGACCAGAAACTGTCTTCTGTAAAACTTGTTATGAGAAAGAAATCTTGTAAAGTCTAGTCCTGCGTAGTGGTTATAATAAATATGAAATTAAGTTAAATAATCATTTGACTTTTATTGCTTTTTTTCTATAATTAGAACAATTTATCATATAAAACACATTTGTTCTATGAAAAGAATAATTTTGGAAAATCTGGATTATATTAAAGACTTAGAAATAATCAGAAGAGATTATTATTTTTCTTTACTTCAAAACTTTGTATCTGAAAGAGGTGTTTTTATACTAACTGGACAAAGAAGAGTTGGTAAAAGTTATGTATTACTTGATTTTTTACAAGACAAAAAAGACATTTTTTATTTAAACAAAGAATTAGATGATTACAATAAAATAAAGACAAATAAAGAACTGTCTAAATTATTTTGAATATACAAAAAGGAATTTGGTGAACCAAAATATGTAGTTATAGATGAAATACAAGATATAGAAAATTGGGAAATTTTTATAAGAAAACTTTTTTCTCTAAAAAAATATAAAATAATAATAACTTGATCCAATTCTCATTTATTATCTTCTGAAATGGCTACATATCTAACAGGAAGATATATACAATTTGATATATATCCACTATGCTTTGATGAATATTTATATTTTGCAAAAACTATAAATCGCTTAGAAACAAAAAAAGAATTATTTTTAGAATATATAGAATTTGGCTGACTTCCCGAAATCTTTTTTATAGATAAAAAATATAAAAAAAACTATCTGAAATCTATAAAAGATTCTATAATACTAAAAGACATAGTTGATAGATTTTGAGTCAAAAATATATCTGTTTTAGAAAAAATCATTAAATACTTATCCGACACACTATGATCTTTAGCTTCTACTTCAAATATAACAGATTTTTTTAAAACAAATTTCGATAAGAAACTATCTTCTTCTGTTACTAGTAGATATATAGAATTTTCCAAGAGTAGTTTTTTGATAAATGAGGTTTCTAGGTATAATCTAAAATGAAAGAGAATTCTTGAATATGTTTCTAAATATTATTTCTCTGATATATGAATCAGAAATATTCTCTGATACAATTTCAATTTTGATATATGAAAAATATTAGAAAATATAGTTTATATAAACTTGAAAAAGAAATGATACGAAGTATATGTTGGAGAGAATAAAGATAAAGAAATAGACTTTGTAGCACAAAAGGAAGGAAAAACTATTTATATACAGGTTACATATTTAATCACAAGTAAAAATGTAGCTAAAAGAGAATTTTGAAACCTATTAGAAATCAAAGATAATTGGCCTAAATATGTTGTAAGTATGGATGAAAATATAGACTGAAATAGTTATGAATGAATAAATCATATTCATATCTATGATATAGACAAAATAATATAATATTTTAAATATTTCAATCTTAAATTATGCAAGAAACAACAATTGAAACAAAAGCCTGTAAACACTGTTGAATTTCTTTTGAAATTACCGACAAGGATCTAGAATTTTACGACAAAGTGTCACCTATTTTCAATAAAACTAAATACAGCATTCCTAGCCCTACCTTTTGTCCAAAATGTAGACACCAAAGAAGACTATCATTTAGAAATGAAAGAAATTTATACAAAAGAAAATGTGACCTTACTGGAGAAAATATAATTTCATGTTACAATGAAACAACTCCCTTCAAAATATACAAAACAGAAAATTGGTGGTGAGATAAATGGGATGCTATGGATTATGGGCAAGATTTTGATTTTGATAGACCTTTTTTTGAACAATTTGCAGAATTAACAGGAAAAGTGCCTAGAATGGCGTTATTATTAGCTAATACAGAAAACGCTGACTACAATAATTATGCCAGTTTTTTGAAAGACTGTTATCTAGCATTTGACTCTAGTAGAAATGAAAATGCTGGATATTTATACAATACATCTGATTCAAAAAATACTTTTGACTGTATGTCTTCTAATACACTTGAAAATTGCTATGAATGTACAGACTCTTTCAATTGTTACAAATTATTTTACTCTAACAATTGTGAAAGTTGTAACGACTCATATTTCTTATTCAACTGTGTCAACTGCACAAATTGTATCAATTGTATGAACTTAGTAGGTAAACAATACTATATAAACAATGAAAGGTACAGCAAAGAAGAATATGAAAAAGAAAAGAAAAAAATATTATCTAATATAAAACAAAATAAAATAAATTTCAAAAAATTTATATCTAATAAAATATACAAAAGTTCTTACAATAAAAATTGTGAAAACTCCAGTGGTGATTATCTATTAAATTCCAAAAATGTACAAGATAGCTATGATTTGTTTTTCTCTGAAAACTGTAAATACTGTAGTAATTCTACAAAACTAACTGACTGTTATGACTATGAATCATGTGCAGGCCCATCCGAACTTGGACTAGAACTAAATGGAACAATGCAATGTTATCACAATCTTTTCGGACTAATTACTTGGTGAAGAAATTTATATTATTGTGATCATGCTACAGATTGTAACGACTGTTTTGGCTGTGTATGAACACGCAATAAACAATACTGTATTTTCAATAAAAAATATAGCAAAGAAGATTATGAAAAAATAGTTCCTCAAATCATTGAACATATGAAAACAACTGGAGAGTGGGGCGAGTTTTTCCCATCTACTATAAGTCCTTTTGCTTATAATGAAACATTAGCACAAGATTACTATCCTCTAGACAAAAAACAGGCTACAGAAAAATGATTCAAGTGGATGGATAAAGAATATCCTATCAATATCCCAGAAGGAATGGCTAGAATAGAGGCTAAAGACTTACCTGCATTGAAAAAATTAAACAAAGATTTAGAGAAAAAAATCTTGAATACTGCTATTATCTGTGAAGATAGCTGAAAACCTTATAGAATCACACAACAGGAACTTAATTTTTATAAGAAAAATAATTTACCTATACCCCAAAAACATCCTAATATAAGGTATATAGAAAGAATGAATCTTAGAAACCCTAGAAAACTTTACGATAAAAAATGTGATAAATGTGAAATTGATATCAAAACAACTTACAGTCCCGACAGACCAGAAACTGTATTCTGCCAAGCTTGTTATTCGGAGGAAGTTTACTAAAGGCTAGTACTTTTAACCAATCAAGTATCTCATAAAAAATATACCAATATTATATTTGTATATTTTTTTATATAACTTTATCTTGAATTTAAAACTCTAAACCATATATTTGATAAGACGATTAAAATTAGCTTGAAAATAAAATAGAATTATATCCCACTTATCGAATAAGAAATTTTAATATTTATATTTCAGATTCATTATGAACAAAAAAACAATAGAAACCAAGGCTTGTAAAAAATGTTGAACTAAATTCGATATCACAAACGATGATTTAGAATTTTACAACAAGATAAGCCCTACATTTGATTGAAAAAAATACTCTATACCTTCTCCTACTCTTTGTCCTGACTGTAGACGGCAAAGAAGACTTTCTTATCGTATAGAAAGACCTCTATACAAAAGAAAATGCGACTTTAGTGGAAAGCCTCTTATATCTATGTATTCACCTGACAAAAAAGATATTGTTTATGAAAAAGATTTTTGGTGGAGTGATGAATGGAATCCTTTAGATTATGGACAAAATTTTGATTTTTCTAAACCTTTTTTTGAACAATTTGCTGATTTTGCAATCAAAGTTCCCAAAGCTCATATAGAAATAAGTCCTAGTGAAAATAGTATTTATACCAACCAAGCTGGATACAACAAAAATTGCTATCTAACATTTGAAGCTTGATTTAATGAAAATAGCTTATATTCCAATAGTGTATGGAATTCTACAAATGTCGTAGACTGCTCTTTTTCTTCTAATCTTCAAAACTGCTTTGATTGTATAGATGTAAAAACATCTTTCAATATGTATTCTTCCCAAGAATCGAGCGACTGTAGAGATTCTTACTATTTATATGATTGTCATAATTGTAGCAATTGTATTGCTTGTTGGAACCTAAATGGAAAACAATATTATATCTTCAATGAAGAAGTTAGCAAAGAAACATATGAAGATACACTTCAAAAATTACAAAATGATATTGAATTTAAAAATGAATTATTTTCTAAATATAAATCAAGAAAAAAGAAAGAAGCTATCCATAAATCTTTAAACAATATATCTTCTGAAAATTGTTCTTGAAACAATATAACCGAGTCTGAAAATTGTTCTTGATTTAGTATAACCGGAAGTAAAAACTGTCATCATTGCCAAGATATTTATTCATCAGAAGACTGTATGGATTATTCATATTGGGGAAACCACGCTAACCATATTTATGAATCTATGAGTATATGAAACAAAGCTAGTCAAACTATATTTTCTTATATGTGTTATGAAAATATCAATAATTTAATTTACTGTATGAATTGCATAAACAACTGTAAAAATTGCTTTGGATCTGTATGACTAAAAAATAAAGAATACTGCATATTCAATAAACAATATACTAAAGAAGAATATGAAAAAATAGTTCCTCAAATTATCGAACATATGAAAACGACCTGAGAATGGGGAGAATTTTTCCCATCTAGTATAAGTCCTTTTGGTTATAACGAAGTATTAGCTAATGAATATTTTCCTTTAGAAAAAGAAGAAGCTATAAAACAAGGATTTAACTGGGAAGATAATGAATATCCTGTCAATGTACCAGAATGAATGCCTAGAATAGAAGCTAAAGACTTACCTGCATTGAAAGACCTAAATGAAGATATAGAGAAAAAAATAATTACTACAGCTATTATCTGTGAAATAAGCTGAAAACCATATAGGATATTACAACAAGAACTTGATTTTTACAAGAAACATAATATCCCTCTACCAAAAAAACATCAGGATATAAGGCATTTGGAAAGAATGTCTCTTAGAAACCCTAGAAAACTTTACGATAGAAAATGTGATAAATGTGAAAAAGAAATGAAAACAACCTACTCTCCTGATAGAACTGAAAAAGTTTATGGAAAAGATTGTTATGAGAAAGAAATTTATTAGAATCTCGTCCAGTACAGCGGTACTGAATATTGTTATTAAAAAAACTGTCATTTCGAGCGATTTATAGTAAAAAATAAACTTAAGTCGAGAAATCTCTTCTCTAAAAAAGAATGAAGTAAAAAAATGAAAAACAAATGTCATCTAGACCGGACCACGGAGGACTCCGTGGGGAGTGGAGAGATCTCTTCTCCAAAAAAGAATGAAGTAAAAAAAATTTAGAATTTAAAAAAAATTAATGCAAGAAACAACTATCGAAACTCAAGGTGAATTGTCTTGAAAAGACAAGAGAGAGAACCCTGGGGTAAAAAACTGTAAAACATGCTGAACTCACTTTGAAATAAATGAAGAAGAAAAAGAACTACAGAGTAAATTTCAAGAATGAGAAATTGAAACATGCCCTGAGTGTAAACGGAAAGAACTATTAGCTTTTTGGCCTTCTATATGAAAATGGTACAAAAGAAAATGTGATTTTTCTGGTGAAATGATAGTAACTAATTATCCTACCGATGCTAGATTTCCAGTATATAAATATAAATACTTCCATTCTGATAAATGGGATACTCCTAGTATGGATATAGATTTTGATAAAAATCTTTTTCAACAACTCCAAAATCTACAAGAAAAAACTCCTCGTCCACATATGCTTGGACTAAACAATGAAAATTGTGACTATTGTGATGATGCTTGGAATAGTAAAAACTGCTACCTTTCTCTATCTATGCTAGAATGTGAACTAATATTTTATTCTTATAGAAATATAAGTTGTTCTCATAGCTCTGATATAGTATTTTGTGATAAATGTGAAAACTGCCATGACCTTACTTTAAGTTCTAACTGCTATAAGGTATTTTATTCTGTAGATGTAAAAGATAGCGCAGATAGTATGTTTTTATATAACTGTAGAGATGTAAAAAACTGCTTTATGTGTTGGAATCTAAGAAATAAAAAATACTGCATACTAAATAAACAATATACTAAAGATGAATATGAAGCTAAACTTCAAGAATATAATTTATGATCTAGAAAACAGATAAAAGAACTAAAAAAAGAATTTAATAAGTATCTTAAAAAGCAGTCATATTTTACAGAAGATTCAAATATCTCTTGTGAAAACGTATCTTGAAATTTCCTTAGTAATTGCAAAAACTGTGAAAATTGTTTTTTACTTGAAGAAAGTGAAGATTGTAAACATATATTAAGATGACATAAAAATACAAATTGCTTATATGCAACTGGTTTATTGGAATGAAAAAACTGCTATATGGTATGTCAATCAGGCTATGTTTATAACTTAAAATACTCATCTTACTGTCAACACTGTGAGAATAGTGAATATCTGGATAACTGTGAAAATTGTAAAAATTGTTTTGCTTGTGTATGATTGAAAAACAAAGAGTATTGCATACTAAATAAACAATACACTAAAGAGGAATATACTACACTTGTAACGCAAATAAAAGAAAAGATGGTAAAAGATAATGAATTATGAAAAATGATACCTTATAGTATGACATATAGTGGATACAATACTACACTTGCAAGAATATATTTCCCTGATACTGAAGAAAATATCAAAAAATTAGGATGATATTGGGAAACTGAAGAAGACATTACAAATACAACATCCTCTTATAAATTAGCTGATGATATCAAAGATATAGCTGATGATATACAAAACAAAGCTATCATATGTCAAAAAACATGAAAAGCATTTAATTTCACGAAACAAATGGTAGATTTACATAAGGAAAACAATATACCGTTACCTGATGTAAGTCATATTGAAAGAATGATAGAAAATTATAAGATACTGTGATATATCAAAGTACAAAAATCTAAATGTAGCGAAAGCGGAAAAGATATAACTCATTATTACCCTACAGAACTGGGATATGAAAATATAGTTAGTAAAGAAATTTATAATAAGAAAGTTTATTAAACGTTAATTTTAAATAGATTAATCTAATCTTTTAGTATTTTACATGCCCTTATCTATGCAAGAAACAAGTATCGAAACTAAGGGCTGTAAAAAATGTTGAGTTTCTTTTGATATTACGGATAAAGATCTAGAATTTTATGATAAAATAAGTCCTATTTTTGCATGACAAAAATACTCCATCCCTACCCCTACTTTTTGTCCAGACTGTAGACAGCAAAGAAGATTAACTTGGAGAAATGAAATGAAACTTTATCGTAGAAATTGTGATTTTTCAAATAAACCAATTATCTCTGTATATTCTCAAGACTCTATAAACACAGTATATGATAAAGAAATATGGCGATCTGACAAATGGGATCCTTTGGATTATGGAAAAGATTTTGATTTTTCTAAAACTTTTTTTGAACAATTTGCAGAAATTAGCCAAAAAACACCCAAAGTTTGAATGTTAAACTCAAATACAGAAAACGCAGATTATTGAAATGATGTAGAAGCTGTAAAAAACTCATATTTAACATTCAATTGAGCTTTCTCTGAACATCTTTGTTATGTACATTCTTTTTTTGAGTGCAGAGATTGTTTAGATTGTGATTGGATAATAAATAATTGTGAATTATGTTATGATTCTTACAAACTTGAAAGCTGCTACAAATGTTTTTTTTCTTACTTTTGCTCTGATAGTACAGATTGTATTTTTTGTTATGATTGTCATTGATGTAAAGACTGTATTTGATGCGTAAACCTTTACAATAAACAATATTATGTATTCAATAAACAACTATCTAAAGATGAATATCAAAAATATATATCAAATTTAAACTTAGGTGATTATGAAACATTAAAAGATTTCAAAGAAAAATTCTTGAAATTTAAACTCTCGAATATACATCGCAATATAAGAATAAAAAACTGTACAAACTGTGAATGAGATAATCTACTTAACTCTTCTGAATGCTCACATTCATACGATTGATTCAATTTAGTAAATGGTAAATACGCATGGAATTGTTGAGGGAGCTATATCTATGATTCTTATAATACTTGAAATACTTGAGATTTCGCATATGAAAATATAGCTAACTATAGAATATACAAAACTTTTTTTGTTAGCCATTCTTGGGGGTCCAAATTTTTATTTTATTGTGAGTATTGTTTTTCTTCTGAAAATCTTTTCTGATGTAGCTGACTTAGAGATAAAAAATATTGCATACTAAATAAACAATACACTAAAGATGAATATGAAAAATTGGTTCCTCTACTTATTGAACATATGAAAACGACCTGAGAATGGGGTGAATTTTTCCCTTCTAGCATAAGTCCTTTTGGTTATAATGAAACTATAGCTAATGAATATTTTCCTTTAGAAAAAAAAGAGGCTATAAAAAATTGATTCAAATGGATGGATAAAGAATATCCTGTCAATATACCTGAGTGAATGGCAAGAATAAACGCTAAAGACCTACCTGAACTGAAAGATTTGAATAGTAAATTAGAGAAAGAGATACTAACTACCGCTATTATCTGTGAAGATAGCTGAAAACCTTATAGAATAATAAAACCTGAACTTGATTTTTATAAAAAACACAATATAGCTTTACCAAGAAAACATCAGGATATTAGACAATTAGAACGCCTTAAATTTAGAAATCCTAGAAAACTATTCGATAGGAAATGCGACAAATGTGACTTAGATATGAAAACAACTTATGAATCTAATAGACCAGAAAGCATCTTCTGTCAGAGTTGTTATGAGAAAGAAGTTTACTAAAATCTGATCCCGTGCAGCGGTTAAAAAAATATTTCTTATAGAACTGAAAAACTCTCTTTCATACAAAGACCAGACCTGTTATGAGAAAAAAATTTACTAAAATTAAGATATTAAATGGAAAATTGGGTTATATATTGATTAATAGGAGCTACTTTTATAGGTGGATCTAACTTTTATTCTAAAGTTATTTCTCACAATAATATAAATAAACATAGAGTGTTTTTATATTCTATGCTTTGTTATATTTTTATTCCTCTTTTTTATCTAATATTCAATTTTGAGTACATTCAGTTTTCTATTTTAATATTTACTCTAATAGTTGTTAGAATAATAACAGCTCTGGAAAAAAATCTTTTTATCGTGGAATCATTAAAATATATAGAAACTAGTTTATTTTTCCCCATCCATAAAATAATTCATATATTTTTAACTTTCTTTATATGAATGATTGCTTTCAAAGAGTACCTGAATACTACTCAATTTATTGCGCTGGGGCTGTGAGTTGTAGCTATTTTATTCTTAACAAGTAAGGAAAATAGAAAAATACAGATTGATTACAAAAAAGGAATTCTTTTTCTTGCTTTATCAAACCTAATGATAGCGATGTCATCAAGTATCAATAAATATATTGCATTTATTCAATTTGATATTCCAACATATATGTTCCTTTCATGAATTTTTGGAGCTATTTATTTACTTGCAACAAAAAAAGATGTTTTGGATAAAGTTGATAAAGCTACAAGAAAAGAAGAAATCAAAATGGGATTATTAAAAGGGACTTTAACTTTTTCTTGATTTATTTTTCTTTTATATGCTCTAAGAGAAGGGCCTTTTGTACTTGTACAGGTAATTAATACATTATCTATATTTGTTCCTATAATTCTATCTGTAATCATTTTCCATGAAAAGATTAACTTGAAAAAAATCATAGCTTTCGTATTATTTTTGATAACTATTTACTTGATAAGTATATAATATGCCTGAAAAAACAATAAAAACTCAAGGTGAATTGTCTTGAAAAGACAAGTGAGAGTACCCTGGGGTAAAAGCCTGTAAAAAATGTGGAACTTCTTTTGAAATTACTGACAAAGATTTAGAATTTTATGATAAAATAAGTCCTACTTTTGCTGGACAAAAATACTCTATACCTACTCCCAGTTTCTGTCCTGACTGTAGACAGCAAAGAAGATTGGCTTGGAGAAATGATAGAAAATTATATAGAAGAAATTGTGACCTTAGCTGAAAACCTATGATTTCAATTTATTCACCAGACTCCTTATACAAAGTATATGATACAGATCAATGGTGGAGTGATAAATGGAATCCCTTAGATTATGGGCAAGATTTTGATTTTGCTAAACCTTTCTTTGAACAATTTGATGAACTTCAAGATAAAGCGCCTGCCTGCGCCAAAAGTATAAATTCTAGTGAGTGATCAGACTATTGTAATGAAGTATGATTTCTGAAAAATTGTTATCTAACCTTTAGTGCTGGATATGATGAAAACACCTTCTATTCAACTTGAATAGTAGCTTGTCACGATTGCTTAGACTGTCTTTTTGTTAACAATCTAAAATATAGTTACGAATGTATAGATTGCAAAAGTTCTTATAATTTAAAATTCTCTCAATTTTGCCAAGACTCTAACAATTCTGCATTTTTGTATAACTGTACTAACTGTGAAAACTGCTTTATGTGCAGTAACTTACACAACAAAAAGTTTTATATTTACAATAAAAAATATTCAGAAGAAGAATATAACGATATCATTGAATGATTACAAAAATTTACTAATTCTAATTTAGCAAAATACAAAAAAGAGTTTTCAAATTTAGTCAAAAATACTATACAATCACCGAATATTCACAACAGTGAAAATTGTAGCGGTGATACAATAAATTGATCCAAAAATGTGTTACATAGCTTTGATATAAATGATTCTGAAAATTTAAAATACGTTTTCTTTGCTTACAATTGCTCCAATTCCTACGATATTTATACTCATTGAGACAACTCTGAACTTATGTATGAAGGAATGTGAGTTGGATCCAATGGATACAATATCCTATTTTCTCATCATTGTTACGACAATGTCAGAAACATCTACTATAGCAACAATTGTGTTTGATGATCCAAAAATATTTTCGGATGTGTATGACTTAGAAACCAAGAATATTGCATTTTCAATAAACAATACTCCAAAGAAAATTATGAAAAATTGGTTCCTCAAATTATCGAACATATGAAAACGACCTGAGAATGGGGTGAATTTTTCCCATCAAACATAAGTCCTTTTGGTTATAATGAAACTGTAGCTAATGAATACTACCCTCTAGAAAAAGAAGAAGCTACAAAACAAGAATTCAATTGGCAAGACAATGAATATCCTGTCAATGTACCAGAAGGTATGCCTAGAATAGAAGCTAAAGACTTACCTGAACTGGGGAATCTAGATGAGGACTCGGAAAAGAAAATATTAAATACTGCTATTATCTGTGAAGTAAGCTGAAAACCTTATAGAATCATACAACAAGAACTTGATTTTTATAAGAAACATAATATCCCTCTACCTAGAAAACATCAAGATATAAGACATATGGATAGAATGAAACTTAGAAACCCTAGGAAACTATACGATAGAAAGTGTGATAAATGTAGCGTAGATATGAAAATAACTTATAGTTCTGACAGACCAGAAACTATCTTCTGCCAGACTTGTTATACGGAGGAAAAATACTAAAAACACCCTTCCCGGGAAGACTAAAATAATGCCTAGATTGTAGTTCTATAGTATGTATTCCGCATTAAAAATATATACAAAATGAAAAAATATTCAGTATCTTATACTCCAAATAATGATTTAAATTTTCTAGCCCTTGAAAATTGACAAGAAAACAATAATAATTAAAATATAATTACTGTTTATATAAGTAAATTATATACTTTGAATGACGGAATCTATAAAGTCAGATTCTCCTTTAGAAAAGAATGTATTTCAAGAGGATATAAACCATAAAACATTCCAAGAAATTCTGGATACACTAGATGGAATCCAGGTAATTTTTGTATCGAGAAAAGATTTTAACGAAAAAAAATGAAATTTTTTGGAAGGAAATTGAAGTGATAATTCTTGAATTCAGTATCTTTTATATTTACCAAAAGGCCTAAAAGTAAACGAACTACCCTCTATTATCTATAGAGTAAATAAACTAACTTTTTGAGAAGAATTACCCGAATACGCTTCTAGCAATGAACTAAAAATCAAAATAGTATTAGCAGTTGATACTCTACTTGGAGAACTAAAAAAAGATGAAATATCTAGAAAAGATATCAAAAAAGCTATTAAAAATTATGTCAGATTATATACTCAAATGTTTGGAGAGGAAGAAGCACAGCAGTTAAATAAAACTGAATATAGGGAAAGTGTATTGAATAGCAGAAATATAGATAAATATGAAAATTATGAAAAAAAATTAACATCTATACAAACACTTGAAAGTCTAGGAGAGTTAGAAGAATGAATAGAAAAATTAGTATCAAAAGAAATTGAAAGTCATTTCCTTGAGAGTTTTTTGGAAAGATGAGTTGATAAACTAAGGATATGAATGATGACAATAACACAACTAGAACAAGAAGATTTAGATTTCGATACAGATGGAATATCACAACATTCAGATACAGACAAATTGGATGAAAAGGAAAGGTTACTAAGAGAAAAGATTGGAATAGATACATTCAAACAAGAGTTGAAAGAACTTAGAAAAAAAGGGCATCTAGAAGAAATAGAAAAAAAAGAAATAGAGGCTACAAATGAAATTATAAGAATATTACATGAATATCCTTATCAAATGACAGAGGATAATTATGGATACCAACCTAAAGAAATTTTGAAAAGGAAAGAAATATATTGCGTATGATTTAGTCTGATTTGACATGCTTTTCTAAGTGAACTATGAATCAAACATAAAGGACTTATGATACCAGCACATTCAGCATTAGAAGTTTCCATTGGGGGTAAAAATTATTATTTTGATGCAACTGCAGGTGATAAACTAATAGATGTTGTACATGAAGAAAAAATTGGTACTTATAGCAAAATAAATCCTATATGATGAGTTTTTCGTGAAGATGTTTTGGTGATTCCATGAAATATAGAAAGAATATTACTATCTCATATCTACAATAATAAATGAAATGCTTTGAGTAGAGAAAATAAAAATACAGAATCTATTGCTATGTATGATAAAGCTATAGAGTTTTTTTCAGATGATTATACCGCGTATTACAATAAATGAAAAGCATTATATAATTTAGGGAAATACGAAAAAGCTAATGCTATGTATAATAAAGGTTTAGAAAAAAATCCTATTGATGTAAGTTCTTATAATAATAAATGATTAGCTTTAGATTCTCTGGGGAAATATGATGAAGCTATTGCCACTTTTGATAAAGGTTTAGAATTTTCCCCTTACTATCTTGATATTAATTTTAATAAATGAAATTCTTTACTATCGACTGATAGACCAGAAGAAGCTATTGTTATGTATGATAAAGTTTTATCGATAAAACCCAATTATCGGAAAGCTATAAACAATAAATGAAATGCTCTTTATAATCTATGAAAATATGAAGAAGCTTTGGAATTATACAAACAAACTATAAAATTAAATGATAAATATATTGGAGCTTTTTATAATGCATGAAATTGTTTCAAACATTTACAAAAACCAGAAAAAGCTTTGGATATGTTTAGAAAAGTATTAAAATTAAATCCTAACCGTATTAATGCTTATATTAATATATGAAATATATTAGTTTCTTTGTGAAGATATGAAGAAGCTTTGTATACATATAATACAGCTATAAAAAAAGATAGCGACAATCCTGAACTTTATTATAATAAATGAGAAATCTTGGACATTTTAGTAAGATATGAAGAAGCGGAATTAGTATATAAACAAGCTATAGAACTGGAACCCAAAAACCCTAACTATTACCTAGATAGATGAGTTTCTTTATACAATCTAAATAGATTTCAAGAAGCTATAGATATGTTTGGAAAAGTTTTAGAATTAGATCCTAATGTTCCATTAGTTTATACAAACAAAGCTATGTGTTTAGTTAATTTATGAAATTATAAATTAGCTGAATTCTATTTGTATGTTGGTTCTATATTAGAGGGAAATGAGATTTCTTTTAAAATAAACTATGAGGAGGAAATTAAAGAAATAGATGTTTTTTTAGAAGAAAAAGACCTTGAAGGATTGGGAGTTTGGTTTAAGGATATGGAGAAATAATAAAATTGGTAAGCATACAAATAAAAAATCTCAAATTAATGCATCTTTATCTTCAAATAATCATTTAAACTTTCTAATTCTTGAAAATTGACAAGAAAACAATAATGATTAAACTATAATCATAGTTTACTAGTTATAAATTATGATTTTATGAATAAAGTTATTGATACAAATCTTTCTTTGGAAAAGAATGTATTTCAAGAAAAATTAGACTATAAAATATTTCAAGAAATTCTAGACATATTAGATGGAATAGAGACAATTTTCATATCAAGAAAAGAATTTAACGAAAAAAAATGAACTTTTCTAGAAGAAACCACAAAAGATAAATTTGGAATGCAATATATTTTGTATTTACCAGAAGATCTAAAAGTAAATGAACTACCCTCTATTATCTATAAAGTAAACAAACTAACTTTTTGAGAAGAATTACCCGAATACGCTTCTAGTAATGAACTAAAAATTAAAATAGTATTAGCAGTAAATGCTCTACTTGGAGAACTAAAAAAAGATGCTGTTTCCTGAAAAGAAGCCAAAAGAGCTATAAGAAATTATGTGAGATTGTATGCTCAGATGTTTGGAGAGGAGGAAGCACAGCAGTTAAATAAAGCTGAATACAGGGAAGGCGTATTGAACACCAGAAATATAGATAAATTTGAAAATTATGAAAAAAAATTAACATTTATACAAACACTTGAAAGTCTAGGAGAATTAGAAGAATGAATAGAAAAATTGGTATCAGAGGAAGTTGAAAGCCATTTCCTTGAAAGTTTTTTGGAAAAATGAGTTGATAAACTAAGATTGTGAATGATGACAATAACACAAAGAGAACAAGAAGCTTTAGATTTCAATAAAATTAAAAATAAAAAACATTCAGAGACAGAAATGTTAGACGAAAAAGAAAGATTACTAAGAGAAAAAATTTGAATAGATGATTTGAAACTAGAATTAGAAGAAATTAGAAAAACTGGGGATCTAGAAAAAATAAACACAAAAGAACTAGAAGCTACAAACAAAATATTAGCTACTCTATTTGAATATCCTTATCAAATGACAAATCAAGATTATGGATATCAACCTAATAGTATATTAAGAACTAAAGAAATATATTGTGTATGATTTAGCTTGATTTGACATGCATTTCTAAGTGAATTATGAATTAAACATAACTGATTATCTATACCTGAACATTCAGCTTTGGAGGTGATAATCTGAGGACAGAAACATTATTTTGATGGAACCGCTTCTGAGAAACTACTTAAAATAGAATATGGAGAAAAAATATGAGTATATACGAAAATAACGGTTTCAAAATGAAAAAAAGCTAAATCAGTTGAAGCTAGGTCTTGAGATCCAGAAAAAATACTTTTTTCAGCGATTTATAATAATAGATGAATTAATTTAAATGATATGGGTAAACATAAAGAAGCACATATTATGTATAGCAAAGCTATAGAATCAAATACACAAGAAGCTTCTGCTCATTTCAATAAATGAAATAATTTAAATGAAGCATGAAGATTTGAAGAAGCTATTCTTTCTTACGATACAGTAATAAAATTAGTACCTAATGAGGCTAATGTTCATTATAAAAGATGAAATGCTTTGTATCATTTAGGTAAATATGAAGAGGCTATTCTTTCTTTTGATACAGTAATAAAATTAGTACCTAATGAACCTAATAGTTATTATAAAAAATGAGTATCTTTATGATTTTTGTGAAAAGGCGATATAGCAGTATTGTTTACATATATATGATATGCTTTAAAATGACAAAATCCTCCTTTTGAAATAACTCATAATGAAATAGTAGAAACAATAGATCAATTCATACAAAATAAGGATTTTGAATTGTTAAGATTATATATGAAAACTATAGAAAAAGAAGAAAAAAACTAATTATACCGCTCGTCTTTAGGAAATTGAAATTATTTCACTACGTTCATACTTTCAAAACCTAAAGCGAGTCCCATAACTAAGCATTCATTAAAACTTTCAATACTTCAAGTTTTAATTGAAGCTTAATATAATATTGAATTATATACTATAATAGCTATATTTCTAACATAGAATTTGCCAAAAATAGAAAAATCAATAATATATAGTTATGAATTTTTTATCTTTTTCCTTTAGATAGATATGCTTTTGGAAATATTACAAGAATATGGTTTCTCAGAAAAAGAGGCAAAAATATACCTTGTATGTTTGGAATTAGAAAATTCTCCTGCAAGTAGGATTGCAAGACACTTGTGAGAGAATAGAATAACTGTCTACTCTACTTTGAAAGAAATGAGTAAAAAATGATATATCAAAGAGTTTATCAAAAACAAGGTAAGAAGTTATACTGCTGTTCCTGCAGATAAACTTCTACAAGAAAAAGAATTTAAACTAGAAAACTTCAAAAAAGCATTGCCAGAATTCTTAGCTATAAATAACAAATCTGGAAGTAAGGCTAAAGTATACTTTTATGAATGATTGGAACAAACAAAAAATCTTTTCAAAGAAATAGCTTTGGAAGCTGATAATATGTGAAACGAACCATTTCGCACATTTGTATGAACTACTGATATAGACCCAGAATTCCAAGAGTTTCTGGAAAAAGAATTTGTTCCTTTTAGAATGAAATACAATACAAAAACTGAAGCTATAGTTCCCTCTTCACACAGTAAATATACAGATTATCACAAAGACAGTCACGATACTCTTATAATTGAAGATCCGATATTTGAAATGGGAAACGAGATAGTGATATATGGAAAAAACAAAGTAGCAATACTTATGTATAAACCTGGTGAATTATCTGGACTTGTGATAGAAAGTTCTACTTTACATAAATGACTGACAAGTATATTCCGTCTTATATGGAAAACATTTATCTAACAATATTTCAATATATATTTTTACTGAAAAACGCCTGTTTTAAAAAATAAAAATAGAAAATAATGAGTGCAAAGGAAAAAATTAACAATGAAAACAAACAAACAAAATCTTTTAAATTTAAATTTACAGCAACAATATCTGCACTATTATTTTCTTTATTAATACAAGATATAAATTCTGAAAAAAAATATACAGATACTTTGAAGAAAAATGAACACAAAATAATAGCAAATATTGACAATATTATTTATTGAAACTTCTTTAATAAATATTTATTAGCTTCTTGAATAGATATAAATAATAATAAAGAAAAAATAGAAGCAAATAAACTAATAATACAAAAACTAGACTATATAATTAAAATGCGTTATTGATTAACAAAAAAATACTGGGTTAAAAATACAGATTACTTCTTTTCTTTTTTTTCTATACTATGGAATAGTAATCTAGGAAAAGAAGAGAATTTATATATATTTGCTGACATTTTAGGAAATAATTATAGTCAAAATAAATCAAAATATTCACAATATCATTGATCTTTTTTAAGTACTCACTTAAATTTTGATCAGTTAAAAGAAGTTTTTAAAAGTAAAAATGAGCCAATTAAATCAATATGAGAATACTTAATGACAAATGGAGAAATATATTCTATATGAGAAATTGACATAAATAAAACTAAATATATAATAGCATATAATATTAAAGACACAAGTAAAAAATATACAGCTAAAGACTGAGAAATTGTTTCTTTGGATTTTCTTAAAAATGTTAATATAAAATTATTAGCTTGAGGTATTACTAATTTTTTTTGCAAAGAAAATAATTGAGCAAAACTATTTTATAAAGAAATATTTGAAGTAATTTCAAATTATCTTATTTCTATTCCTTCAGAAGAAATGTTTTTTGATAAAAATATAGAAGAAGAGAAAATATTTAAACTATTATATAAAATAATTATTCCTAAAAATAAAGATTTTTTTTAAAAAATTATATAAACACTAAGAAGTCAATATCTATACTTCAATAACTGTAGTACAATTTCTACTACTTTTTTTTACTTTAAAAAATTGACTTTACATAAATTTTAGCTATACGATAGTTAAGAAAATATAACATAAATTATTTTTAATTCATTAATATCTCAACAATGAATACAAACTATCTTACTCTAAATCATCCAGAAACCTACAAAGACTTTTTTAATAAATATGATCTAGTAATAAGTACACCCTTTGCTTTCCCTTTAGTATGAGACACTTCTATACACTCAGAAGGTAATACTTGAATGATATCTCAAAAACTACCTCTTAGACAATACATGGGTATAAACTTCTCTCATAATGATAAAGATATAGAGTTTGTTTATTATGAAAATGACGAATTCAAAAAATGAAAACTAGAACATTTTTTTTCTCTATCAAAAGATTTTTTTGATGAAATATGAATAAATTATCAAATTGGATTTTTATCTGAATATCATTACCATAATATTTCTACAATTATTTCAAATATTAGTATAATAAAATGACTGGTAGATAAAAAAATAAATATTAATGATATAGAAAAATTAGATTTAGATTCAGAAAATTATTCTGAAATTTGCGATAAAATTCTAGATATTGATAAAGATTTATTAAAAAATCATAATTTATTTTCAAACATTAGGAATAACAGCATATACATATGAAATTGTATATTAAAATCCAATTCTCATATACTTTCATTAGAAAAAAATAATGAGATAGAATACAAAAATATAGGAAATAAAAATAATTTCAATCAATTAGATTTATGTTTATCGATAATATCTCCTGATTCAAAAATAAAAAACAATTATAATCCTAAAATTATAATAGAAAAAAATAAAAACTTATCACATTTTATAAAATCATTTTGAATATTTTCAAAAAAAACTGAAGATGTTAATCTATTAGGGTGATTAGAACAAATCACAAGTCACTATTCTATTAAAATCATTAAAAATCTAAAATATCTTTATGAAGAAAATCCATTATGAAATAGCTTTTTTAAAAATCTATCATCTTATAGAAATATAGTAAAAGCCATATTTTCTAATTTTAATAAAAATCTTTTTAATATAAATATTATTAAAAAAAAATTAATTAATATCATCAATGATAAAAATATAAATTTATATGTAGATTCTATATGAACTAACTGAGACACTAAAATTTTAGTAATAAGTAATAAAACTTGAGAAATAGATAAAAAAACAATTAAAAAAATTAATAAAGAACTATGAATGGAACTAAAATTAGACTATAATTCTTTTTATGATGGATTCGAAAAAGATGGTAGTAAGTTGGAACAATATAGAAGTAAATGAATTCTTTCATCATATTCATCAGAAAATATAATAATATCAATATCTAATAATTGAAAAAACATTGAAACCATAGATTATGCTAACATTAAAAAAAATGAAAAATGATTAATATTAGATACTATAGAAAAGAAAATATATTTAAATTGAAAGAAATTAACTTCAAAGGAAGTTCCTTCTCAAAGTTGAACTATAGAAATACTTGAAATATTAATTAAAAATCTTTGAAAGAAAGTATATAACGACAACTTACCTATTTCTAGTTATAGTAAAAATAAAAATGATATGATATGAAAAATTATAACGCCTATATCCAAACTTATAAAACAAGAAAATAAAAAAAATATAGAATTAACTTGTAAATGAAGCCTAGTAAAATTTTATTTACAACTGAATAAATCAGATTTTAATATATCATTAATAAAATCTCAAAAGTAAATTAATTTCTTATTTTTTTCCTGTTTGTTATTGATTTATTTATTAAAATAGATATTAATTATGTGATATAATTTATTATTATTTTAAATAAATCAAAGCAATGCCAGAAAAAACCATAGAAACCAAGGCCTGTAAAAAATGTGGAACTTCTTTTGAAATCACTGACAAAGACTTAGAATTTTACAAGAAAATATCACCTACTTTCAATTGAAAAAAATATAATATACCTTCTCCTACTCTATGTATAGATTGTAAAACAAAAAAAAGACTTATGTGGAGAAATGAAAGAACCTTATACCAAAGAAAATGTAATTGTTGCAATAAACCTATGATAAGTATATATGCTCCAGAAAAAAAATATAATGTATACTGTCAAGATTGTTGGGAAAGTGACAAATGGAGCCCATTAGACTATGGGCAAGATATTGATTTTGAGAAAACTTTTGCAGAACAATTTGGAAATCTACTAAGTAAAATTCCTCTTATTTCAACTATATTGATATGATGAGAAAATAATCAATTCAACAATAGTTTAACATACGGAAAAAATACTTACTATACTTTTTCAAGCGGATATACAGAAGATGTTTACTATAGTTATCGGATATGACGGTCAAACGATTTATATGATAGTTTCAAGGTCTACAAATCTGAAAATTCTTATGAACTAGTAGATAGTTTCAATTGTAATAATTGTCTTTACCTAAAAGACTGTGAAGATTGTTCCAATAGTAAGTATCTAAAAGATTGTATATGATGTAATTATTGTATAGCTTGTATATGATTACACAATGCTTCCTATCATATAGGAAATAAAGAGTATTCTCCTACAGAATATAAAGAAAAGTTAGAAAAACTTACATTAGATGATATAAAAAAGATTTACGATGAAATTTACAAAAAAACTACAGCAAAAACTCAATATATTGTAAACTGTGAAAATAGTACAGGAAGTAAACTAAAAGATAGTAAAAACGCTATAAACTGCAATGATTGCGAAGAAATGGTAGATTGTAAAAATGTTTTTTTTGCCCTAAATATGAAAGATTGCCGGGATTGTTCATTTGTAAATGATGGTGAACTAGCCTATGAATCTTTATGATGTTACAAGGCTAATAGATTCTTATTTGATATTGCCTGTAATGAAAGTTACAATATGTATTATTGCAATTATTGTAATAACTGTGAGAATTGCTTTGGCTCTATCTGACTTAAAAATCAAAAATATTGTATTTTCAATAAACAATATAGCAAAGATGAATATGAAAAATTGGTTCCCCAAATTATTGAACATATGAAAACAACCTGAGAATGGGGTGAGTTTTTCCCTTCCAATATAAGTCCTTTTGATTATAATGAAGGTGTAGCCAATAGATTTTTTCCTTTAACAAAAGAAAAAGCAATCGCTGAATGATTTACTTGGCAGGACAATGAATACCCTATCAATGTTCCTGAAAATATGCCTAGAATAGAGGCTAAGGATTTACCAGAATTGAAAGATTTAGATGAAAAAATAGAGAAGAAAATAATAAATACAGCTATTATCTGTGAAGATAGCTGAAAACCTTATAGAATCTTACAACAAGAACTAAGCTTTTACAAAAAACATGGCATATCTCTACCGAAAAAACATCCAGACATCAGACATCAAAACCGTATGGACGGCAGAAAAAAATAAACGCTGAGGGAATACAGAAAATATCGCAAAAATGAGAATATAGTACGGGTCGCAGATCTGCGACCCCTTGAAAATTATATTTGCGACCCATATTATCTATCCCTCAGCAAACACATATCTCAAACACAGAAAGAACGTCATTTCGACTGGACCACGGAGGACTCCGTGGGAACCTCACGGAGGACTCCGTGGGTAATGGAGAAATCCCTTCTCTAAACAATAACGAAGTAAACAACAACATTTAAACATTTACCCTCTCCCATGCCAGAAACAACTATAGAAACCAAAAGCTGCAAAAAATGCTGAATTTCTTTTGAAATTACAGACAAAGACTTAGCTTTTTATAAAAAAATAAGCCCTATTTTCCAAGATAAAATCTACAATATCCCGACACCTACCCTATGCCCTATTTGTAGGCAACAAAGAAGAGTTTCTTGGAGAAATGAAAGAAATTTCTTCCGTAAAAAGTGTGATTTGACTTGAAAGCCTATTATCTCTATGTACTCACCAGACAAACCTTACAAAGTATACGAACATAGTAAATGGCGATCTGATGAATGTAATACTATAGAATATGGACAAGATTTTGATTTCTCCAAACCATTTTTTCAACAATATGAAGAACTACTAGAAAAAGTACCTAGACAAAATCTATATATCCAAAATGTAGAAAATTGTGATTATTCTAATTTTGAATCTGATATTAAAAACTGCTATCTTACTGTATGATGACATTGGAATGAAAATTGTATGTATGGAACATATTATATCAAATCTAGCAACTGTATAGATAATTATTGGCTATTTGACAGTGAAAATTCTATGGAAAATGTAGTATCTTACAATTTATATAAATGTTTCTATTTACAATATAGTAAAGACTGTAACAACTGTAAATTCTGACTAAAACTAGAATGATGCCAGGATAGTTTATGATGTGTATGACTACAAAATGCTAAATATCATATATTCAACGAAAAATATAGTAAAGAAGATTATGAAAAAAAAGTAAAAGAGTTTAATTTGGGTGATTCTAAAAATTTAGAAGAATTCAAAAAGAAATTTTCTGACTTTGTAAAAAAACAACCTCAACAATCTTTGAATATAGTAAATTCTGAAAACTGTATAGGAAATGATATTTTCAATTCAAAAAACTGTAGCAGTAGTTTCTCTTTGGAAGACTGTGAAAATGTAAAATATGGTTTTGTTGTATGAATGTCCAAAGATAATATGGACGCAACTTCTGCTGGTATAATAGATTTTTCATACGAAATGCTTGGTGGTGGAATGAATTCTTATCATAATCTATTTAGCATGTTTTCCTATGAATGCACAGATATCACATACTCAGACAATTGTCATTATTCAGCAAAACTGTTTGGATGTATCTGACTTAGAAACAAAAAATATTGTATTCTAAATAAACAATACTCTAAAGAAGATTATGAAAAAATAGTTCCTCAAATTATTGAACATATGAAAACGACCTGAGAGTGGGGTGAGTTTTTCCCTTCCAATATAAGTCCTTTTGGTTATAATGAAACTGTAGCTAATGATCATTCCCCTCTTACTAAAGAAGAAGCAATACAGGAAGGATTCAAATGGCAGGATATAGAATATCCTATCAATGTACCTGAAGAAATGCCTAGAATAGAAGCTAAAGATTTACCAGAATTGGAAAATTTGAATGAAGAACTAGAGAAAAAAATATTAAGTACTGCTATTATCTGTAAAGAAAGTGGAAAGCCTTATAGAATAACCGTGCAAGAACTGGATTTTTATAAAAAACGCAATATACCTTTACCGAAAAAACATCAAGATATAAGACATTTGGATCGTATCAAATTGGTAAATCCTATGACTTTATGTGATAGTAAGTGCGACAAATGTGGTATAGATATCAAAACAAGCTGTAAAAATATCGACACTAATATAATCTTCTGCCAGACTTGTTATACGAAAAAAACATATTAAAGCTGAGGGAATATAGAAAATATCGCAAAAATAAGAATATAGTATGGGTCGCAGATCTGCGACCCCTTCTTAAAAATCATTTTTGCGATATATTATTATTTCTCCCTCAGCAAATACATATCTCAAACGCAAAAAGAAAACTCATTTAAAATAACCTACACTAATCATGGAAAAAAAAGTTTATGATATGGTTGCTACACAAACTAATGAAAAGATTTTAGAACGAAAAATCTGTAAATGGTGTTCTGAAGAATTTCCTATTTTTGAGCAACAAAAAAACATAGAAGATAAACTTGAAATCACCTATAAACAAAAGCTTTGTCCTTCCTGCGTGATGAGAAAATTGATGAGTCTTAGAAATGAAAGAAAGCTTTATAGAAATACCTGTTCCATCACTTGAAAACCAGTTATTTCAATATATGCCCCTGAAACTGGCACAAAAGTATGTAGCAATAAAGTCTGGTATGAAGAGGATTTTACTACTCAGGAAGCATTACCTGAATTGACTTTAGAAAATATAGAAGAAGAAAGAAAGAAAATATATCAAGAAGTACCTCAAATGGCGTTGATGAATTCGCTTACAGAAAATTCTGAATATGCAAATTTTATAGTTAATTCCAAAAATGTATATCTAAGTTATCTTACCTATGTAAACTGTGAAAATGTGTATTATAGTTATTATTCCGTAACTTCCGAGAATATCACTGATTGTTATCGCACAGACAATAGTCAAATAGCCTATGAATGTATAGATATATTGAACTGCTACGATTGTTTTTTCTGTTCTAACCTAAGAGATAGTTCTCAATGTTACTTCTCTATCAATTTAGAGAACTGTCAAAACTGTATGTTTTCCAATAATTTGACTAACAAAAGTTACTGTATATGAAATATACAATATAGCAAAGAAGAATACCTAATAGAAAAATGAAAACTAAAAGAAGAAATCAAAAGTTATGAGAAATTACAGCTTTTATTAGAAAAATATAATCAATTATTCCCAAAAAGTATTTTTAAAGCTACGAATATCGTAAACTGTGAATATACATCTGGTAATAATGTGGCAGATAGTAAAAAAGCAGTATTAGCTTTTGATTCTTTGAATATAGATTCTTGTGTAAATACATATGGTTCTTTTTTCAAGAACAATGTTAATACTATATGAGGAATGTTAGAAAATAGTTACAATTCTTGTATGGTATCTGGGAACTTAGATAGTTTTGCCAATAAACTTATATCGGCTTTTGATGTAGTAGAATCTACCTATATTTTCCATTCTAGAGATATATATTTTTCTCAAAATGTATTATTTAGTATAGGCATACAAAATAAATCTTATGTTTTATTGAATAGAATATTAGAAAAAGAAGAATGGAAAGAAAAATATAGTCAAATAAAAAGTCTTATGGATCAAGAAAATAAATGGGGTGAGTTTTTTCCTTCTAGTTTGAATTCTTTCCCTTACAATGATACAGCATCTGTAGATTATTATCCTATAAAATCTACAAAAACTATCACAGAAGCTACAAAAGATGTAGATATAAATAATTTAGAAAACTATAATTGGAAAGAAGAAATAGAAAATTCTGATGGAAAAGGAACTGTTTATATATTAGACCCTAAGGAGTTTATATCAAAAGCTATTTTAGATTTTTGATGAAAAGAAAAAATTCATACAACATGGAGAACTAGAGAATTAGAGATTACAATACCTCAAAATATTGAGCTTATAAAAAGTGCTGAATTACCTGACCATATAGATGATATAGATAATGATATACTAAAAAAAGCTATCATCTGTGAAGAATCTGGAAGACCCTATAGAATAGTAGGAGCCGAGCTAGAATTTTATCGCAAACACTGACTTCCATTACCAAGAAGACATCAAGATATAAGACATTGACTTAGGGGTAAAAAAAGAACAAATAGAGAATTATATATAAGAAAATGTGACAAATGTAATAAAGAAATTTTGAGCGTATACTCTTCTAATAGACCAGAAAAAATCTACTGTGAAGATTGTTATTCGAAAGAGATTTACTAAAAAACATTCCCGCATAGCAACACAAAAATGTTAATTAAATAATAAGATATTTTTATCTATTATGCCACATTTTTAGTAATTATGCCTATTTTTTTAATTATACCTAAACTTAGTATTATTATTTTCAAAAAGAAAAACCTATCCTGAGATGCCAGGATAGGCGTTTTTTATTAAATAAGAATAACAAGAACTCTTGTTGTATTCTTTCCCATAGAAATTAGATAGAAACTATCCTAATCGTTATCTTACCTGCCGGTAACAATTATTTATAGCCATCACATGATAACCTATAAGGCGATCATCATTACCTTGATTCATCAGATTTTTAACATTATTGGTGTCATTAGCGACGCTGTTTGCCAAACATCGTTGGACTCTTCCTCTCAAATTTGCATCATAAAGTGCGTTTCGTAATTCAAAGAGATTAGCAGCAGTATCAGGATGATAATTGAAATAAGCTGGCATAGAATAGACCAACCAATGAGAAAAATCATTTGCCCATTTCTTTACTTCCCGATTATAGCGCTCTCTTGCCTGTCTGTCATCAGCAGGCTGATCCCAATCCCTATTAAATTCTTCTTGCCATTTATCCCAATCAAGCTCTTCAGGCTGAGAATTATCTCTTGATGGTTCATATGGATCTGTAACTTGTGGTTGAGGTGTAGGGGTATTATTACCACCACACATACTATCCCACATCATAGCTTTACCAGTATCAAATATTGGTCTGGGCTGATCACAGATATTTGATCCAGATGAACTACCTCCTGACATATCCACAGTAGCTCCATCCCATCTTGCAGCAAAAAGTGGGGTTGAAAGTAAAACTAACAATAGTGTCGACAATAGAATACATACTTTTTTCATCTTTTTATCCTCCATAAGTTTAGATGATAAGTAATTTTAGATTGTTTCCCAAAAAATCACTTTTTTTATTTAATATACACGTAAAATAAATGATTTCAGCTATTATAAAGCAAAAACAATATATATATTATATAGAAAAAATCAATACATTATATTATATATAATCAATTTAGTATTCTTATAAAGAATTAAATAATATATTTCATATATACCCTCTTTTTCATATAAAGTCAATAAGATTATAGTCATATATTAGAGTTTGTATGTATTTTTACATTGAAAAACCTTTTAAAATCAGTACTCTTTAATTGTGTTTATATAATTAACTTTTCATATAATGCCACGTCTTAGAGAGCCTGATCATATAGGTGATGATTGAGCAAATACAAGTTACAAAAAGACAATTAAAGCAAATCAACCTATAAAAAGTACAGAAAAAGAGGAAAATATAAGCACAGAGGAAGAAAGCAGCACTGAATCAAAAACTGAAACTGAATAATATATCAACTAAAACACAATATATTTTGATAGAACTTTTTTAATTTTGAAATAATAATTTATGAGATTCTGAAAAATAATAGCTACCCTATGACCTGCTTTAAATTCAAAGCAAATATTAAATAAATGTGTAGACAATGTAGATGCTTTTAGATTAAATATGTCACATGTAGACAAAACAGAAACTGAAGCTCTTATAGAATATATAAGGAATACGGGGCATAATAAAGTTTTTTTATTAGACACTAAATGACCAGAAATAAGAACTAGAGTCAAAGAAGAACTTAACCCTGAAGCAGATGATACTATTATAATATCACGAAGTTATGATAAAGTACAATCTAAATTGCCTGTAGTAGGAACTAGTTATGAATTTACCAAAGATATACCTATAGGTACAGAAGTATCTTTTGATGATGATAAAGTAGTATGAGTTATCAGACAAAAAAGCGGAAAATGATTATCGGTAGAGATTACTGAATGAGGTACAATATGAATCAATAAAACTATAAATTTTAGATGATACGATCCAAATATAGACTTTTTGACAGAACAAGACTTAATAGATATAGAATGGTGAGTAAAGATGAATATCTCTATTGTAGCCGCATCTTTTGTAAAGAATCACAATGATATCACAGAACTTAGGAAAATACTAAAAAAACATAAAAGCCCTAATACTAAAATTATAGCAAAGATAGAAACTGTATCAGCCTTAGAAGATATAGAAAAAATAATACAAGTTTCTGATGGTATTATGATAGCAAGAGGAGATTTGGGTGCTACTACCTCTATAATTGAACTACCAAAAATTCAAAAAAACATAATAGAATTATGTAATAAATATGGAAAACCTGTGATACTTGCTACTCAACTATTAAGTTCTATGGTAAACAATAGTAAACCAAGTAGAGCTGAAGTTGATGAAATAGTATATAGTATAAATAGTGGTGTTGATACTTTTATGTTATCAGATGAAACCGCTATATGAAAGTTTCCTATTAAAACACTTGAATATCTAAACAATATTATTATAAATTACCAAGACGAATCAATAAAAAATTATTCTTGGAAAGATTTGAAAGATATAAAAACTAATGAGACTAATGATTATATATTAAGTAAGGCTATGGAAATTTCGAAAGAGATAGATATAAAACTGATTATATGCCCTACAGAAACTGGTCGTACAACTTCTAGAATATCTGCTTTGAAACCTAAATGTCCTATATTCTCATTTACTAAATCAAATAAAGTATTTAGATTTTGCTCTATTATGCGAGGAGTAAGAAGTTTCAAAGTATGAGATGATATATCATATGACAACATAAAAAGAATAGCAAAATGACTTATAGAGATAGAGCTTAAATGAGATATTGCCATGAATGATAAGGTATTGATAGTACATAGTAGCGTGGCACAAAACTCAGCTGGAATGATAAATGGTATAGAAATTATAAAATATAAATATTTATATTAAATTTAACTTTTTAGTATAAATTAAATAGCAAAACAGTTTTGCCTAAGTAAATTCCACTTTATAATAGTAGACAAGATAATAGTAAATTAATTAATTTCTTCCTATAGATAAATAATATTGAATTATGGAAGAAATTATTTTATAAAATTCATTAGAAAAAAAATGACAGAGAAAAATGATGTTCTTGATTTATGAAAAGATGATGAAAAGGAAGTAACAAAAGTTACTAAGATAGTTTCTGAAAAAAAAGCACCTCCGAAAGTAGAATGATGAATAGATTTAGGTTCTATCAAAAAACCAATAGAAAACAATAAACCTATACAGAAACTACTTCCTCCTTCTGGTAGAAAAGTAAAAAAAGGAACTAAACTATGAATGAAATGGATGATGATTTTAGGAGTTCTATTCTTCTTTTTCTTGATAATTCTTCTATTCCTACTGATTTTCATAATAAGTAATCCTGAGATGGGTAGCGAATTCTGATTTTCAGTAAATACAAACAAACAAATATCTATGAGTATAGCCTTCCTGATATTTGTACCTTTCTTTATGTTGTTTTTGATATTATTCTTAATCTATGCTTATAGACTTATAACAACAAAGATATGAAAAGTAAAAAATATTGCTATAAGTATAACTATATTTATATTTTGAACAATAAATATAATAGCTGGAACCTGGACCTTTCTCAAAATATCTGAAATGTGAGATGAAAATAAATTTTTTACTAATGATACATTAGTAAGTTATGTAGAAAACATAGAAAGTGATGACAATAAAGCTATGGAAAGATCTTTATTTAAAAAAGCAGGTTATCCTTTGATAGCACCCCTAAGATTATCTTTTGGTTTCAATAGTGATATATATAACAAACATCAAAGATGAACTATAGAAGAGGGATGAATTCTTGAAAAAAAATTCATAATATATTGTGGTAATGGAACAAAAGATAAAAACAATGTAAGTATAGACGAACAAATTATAGAATTTTCAAATGTAAACTATATATTACAAGAAACTATTTTTAGTTCTAGTCCTAATGGAGAAATAGCTACTAAAGATAAATGTCTTTATACAGAAAAAGGAAAACATACTCTAAGATTAGAACTAATATATATATGAGCAGATAAACAATTAGAAAAATCAGTAGATTTATGAGAATATGAAATAGAAATTGATAGCTATGTAGAATTTACAAAAGAAATATCATTCACCGATGATAAATCATGACTTATTATGGGAAATTCAGATAATGATATAATAATTGACTTTTGAAAAATTATAGAAGATTTGGATATTGCTAATCCTGAGATAGAAATTGATTTTGATGGAGATAAAACTATAGATAGTCAGATATGAAAAGCTTCTTTTACTACTTATAAATATAATTTACCAGGAAATTATACAATTCGTTATAATTTTGTATGAAGCAATCTTCCTACATATGAATTTACATGAAAAATAGAAGCAGGAGATAAACCTACCTGTAATATATCTTATGAGGATAAATGAGATTTTTATACTTTCAATATAAAAGCATTATCTCGTAATGGAACAATTGAAAAATATTATTATTTTATAAAACTAGAAGATTGAAGAATTATAGATAAAAACACACTTAAATGAAAAGATATAGGAAAATGAGGTTCTCAATTTTTTGATTATGAATTTGAGGAATGAAAAGATTATATAGTAGAGATAGAAATAGAAGATTCTAATTGAGATACGGGGAAATGTTATACAGATACTATAATCATGTCTAATAAAAAACTATATGAGTTTGATATGGAGCTAACTACAAAAATAAAGTGAGAAGAAAATACTGCTATATTAACATGAGATACTATAATAGTAAAAAGACTACCTACTGAATATAATTTTGTATTTAAAAATCTTAAAAAGAATGAAGTAGAGATTGAAGATATGGAGTCAGTAAAGGTTTGATTTGACACTACAAATAATTGAATAATAAATGTTGGAAAAGAAAACTATGAATTTACTGTCAAGACAGAAGACCCACAAACTATTACAGCAATTGTAGAAGATGATTTGGGGAATAGATATGAAAAAAAATATAAACTTGAAATCCAACTACAAAATCTTGTAGCTGACATTACAGTAGACAATAATAAATGAGAAATTCCATTCATTGTGAACTTTGATGCATCTGCAAGTGAACTTATAGACAACGATGATGAAATACTAAAATTTATATGGGATTTTGGAGATGATACTACTATAGAAGAAAGTAGAGAATGAATAAGGGAACATACATACAAAAAAGAAGGTAGATATGAACCAAAGGTTACAATAGTTACTGCAAAATGAAAAGAAAATACAGTATCTACTATTGTAAATGCGCAAATTTGAGTAAAAGATATTGATATAGTTATCGGCTCTCATCCTACATGAACTGCCTGGGAATGAGATAGAGTAATTATGAATGTAAAAACTTGATGAGTTGGGATCACGAAAATAAACTGGGACTTTGGAGATGGTAAAAAGTTTACTTGTGAAAAAAGTGAATGTTTTGATGTAGTTCATGTATTTGAAGAAGCTGGAAACTATAAGATAACTGCGAAAGTTTATCTACAAGATAACTCCCCTTCAAGTAGTGGAAGAAAAGCAATTAAGATTAAGAAATTATGAAATTAAAGATAAAATGATATGACTTCTAAAACAAAAGAAAAAGATATATATATTTATTTCTAAAGTCAAATATAGAATAAAATATGATAATAATATTCTTTTTATACAATATAGCATTCGCATATCTTTTCTATAAGATATGATTTTTGTATGGTATGATAGTGCCTATTATTTTTAGTAGTGTTATGTTTTTCTTATTTGGATCTTCTCCTGTAGAAAAAGAATCTAATATGAAAAAAAATCTAAAGAAAATCGCTATACAAAATATAGTTTATATTATATGGATTATTATAAATATATGAATTTTTATTATAGCTAACTATACTTTACAAACATATTTCCCAGAAATATATAACAAAATAGATGTTATATTTGGTATTATATTTTTCAATATAATTATATGACTTATTTCCTGTATTGGAAAATGGAGAGAAATAATAAAAGCATCTTATATTACCATAATTATAGCTACATTATATCTTATAAATCCTCTATCACCACTAGAACAACTGAAAATATTTACAGCTATTACTCTAAGTGTCAATGTAGTCTACCAATCTTTATATTTTGCGAAAACTCAAAAAATATTACCATTTACTACATATGGAAATTTTTTTCTACTTATAATTATATTTGTATTACTAATAAATAAATATATTATATCTCATCCTATTAGCTTAGGACTAGTAATACAAATAGGATTGCTACTTATGTTAATTGTTATAAAAAAGCTTAGAGATTTGAAACATAATATAATAAATTTAGAAAATACAGAAAGAAAAATACAGAAAGAAAAGGAATTATTCTGATACAGTGATATAGATTTAGAAAAATTTGAAAAATATAGAAAATATATAAAACATAAATCTAATATAGCCTATATTCTGGACTATTTTGAAAAATCTCCTATAATATTCAAGGCTGGTGTTTCTTTGCTAAACGTTTTACCTATAATAATACAGTCATATATTTTTATTACATATATAGGTCAATGACAGTGAGTTATATATGAAATCATATATATAATAGGAACTATTATTTTCTTCTTAAATTTCCTAATATTCAAACAGCTAAAACGATTCTATTATATACAAAGATTCATCGCTTTCTTTATTATAAACTTTATAGTATATGCTCTTATATTATACTCTTTTGGAGAAAATTTAACTTATATTGTAATATGAGGAATAAGTTGGAATCTATTAAACACACTATGAATGTTTATGTTTAGTAATTCAAAAAATGGAAAAGATATTCTTCAAAAAATTGATCATATACTTTGGCTTTCTCTAAATTTTGTATGATTATCTTTCAATATATATGTATTATTCAAACTATGAATAGATAGATATCTTACTTGGGGAATAAGTATTCTTTATATAGGAATATACTTATTTATATGTAGATATATTATACTTTCTTTATGGCAAAAACCATCTGAAGAAGATAGTTCAGAAACTGACAAACCAGAACAAATCTTCACAAAATAAAAAAATTATAGCTAATTAAAATTTTTATTTAAAATACTTAATTTTTCATTAATCTGTAATTATTAAAAAAAACTCCCTATATACTAAAAAACATGATGATACCATCATGTTTTTTATAAAACCTAAAATGAAAACTCTATACGCTTTCTCTCAATATCTTATTACCCTGTATTACGTCAGGAAGTTCCAAAGCTAAAGCTATTTTAGCATCATTTACATATTTTTGACAACGATTACCGTTCTCCCATTTGTCTAGAAATTCAGAAAAAACAATATATTCTCAATTATCTTTTATTTTTTTTAGATAAACATTTAAAAAAAGAAGTCTTAAATCTTTATCGTCAAAACTAGTATACAGAGTATCTACAAATAAATCCGAGTCTAAAATACTATCTAAATCTGTACCATACATCTCTTGAAAAGAATTTGCTGTCAAAACATCTAGAGATAACAACGCCTTACAATCTTCAGATAAAGACTCTTTTATTTCACTTGAAGCTCCTAAATTCATTTTCATATTTTATAATATATAAATTACATTTTAATCTTATTTTAAATTACTGAATACTCTCCAGTAAAGACTTATTAATTTGTTCTTTATAAGAATCATTTACTTCTACTACTATAGACAAAAATAAGGGTTTATACTCCTCTATATTTTGTAGTCTATAATAATTTAAATTAGTAAGCATCAATCTCACTTCTTCTTCTATAAATCCTACAAGATTTAATTTCTTTATAGAAATTAAAACATCATTTCTTAATTCCTCTGTTTTGGTTTTTATGCTCATTTTTGGTTTTTTTGGTTTTGATTTTTAAATGTACCTTTATTATAATTTTTTATTTTTTTAAGTCAAATTTATTTAGTTTTTTTTCATATCTCTATTTCTCTAATATTATTCAGTTTACTTTTCATATATTCTACTAAATACATATCATGAGTAATAAATAATATAGTATTTCATTGCTTATTCAAATCTATCAATATATCTGCTATTATCTTAGCTGTTTCAAAATCTAAATTCCCTGTAGGCTCATCTGCTATAATAAATTCTGGTCTTGATACTATAGCTCTTGCTATAGAAACTCTTTGTTTTTCTCATCAACTCAAAGTAGGGATTTTCATATCTTTTCTGTCTTGTAATTGCACTTTATTTAGAGCTTCTTCTACCATATCCTTTAGTTTTCACTTTTTTTCTCCTCTCATCTCCAATGTATAGGATATATTATCATACACATTTTTCCAGTCTATCAACTTAAAATCTTGGAAAATTACTCACATTCTTCTTCTATATACCTGTACCTCTCTATTAGAAAAACGTGCTATATCTTCTTTTTTATAAAATATTTTTTTATAAGGTGGTTTGATCTGTCTCAACAAAAACTTCACAAGAGTGGTTTTCCCACTTCCAGATACTCATTTCAATACTGCAAAATCTCATTTATGTAACTTAAATGAAAATTTATCATATATAAATTCTGGACTCTCTTTATAGCCCCAAGTCAAATTTTCTATATCTATAAGCACTTCTTTTTCTATAGTTTCCTCCTTTTTCATCAACAAGTTATAACTAATAAACAATTAACTTTAGATAGTTTATATATTATTTAGTTTTTTTCAATAAGTTTTCATATATAATACTATATATATATTCCTAAAAAAGAGAAAAAAATATCTTTACATTTAAAAAAAAGATAGAAATAAGATAGAAATAAGATAAAAATCTTGAATTACAGAAGGAAATAGATATATTAAAGAGTATTAACAAGCTGAGGAAGAATTAAAATTCTCAAATAAGATACAAGTACGGATCGCAGATCAGCGACCCCAATGAATATTTCATTTGAGAGCAAAATTATCTCCCTCAGTAAATACATATCTCAACCGCCAAAATCATCAGCGCAAGACAAAAACGATTTTACATTTTACATTTTCAATTTTACATTTCCTGAAATGCCTATAAAAGATGATATAAAAACGTTCTATAACAAACAAGCAGGTAGATTTCATATTACAAGAAGAAAACATTGGCCTGAACTTCAATTTATATTGAATGAAATAGAAAAACTACCCTCCCAAGATATAAAAATTTTAGAACTATGATGTGGAGATGGTAGATTTTATAGATATATAAAAGAACATTCATCCAAAGATATAAAATATATTTGAGTTGATATGTCAGAAAACCTAATAGAAATAGCGAAAATGCATACAGAAGAAGAAGACAAAAAAAACTGTAAATTTGTAGCTTCAGAAATGTGATTTTTTCTAGACTTGGCTAATCAAGCTGAATTTGATGTAGTTGTAGCAATAGCTTCTTTTCAACATATACCAACGAATAAAGAAAGAGCTTGGATTATAAAAAACATATACAAAACATTAAAATATGAATGATATTGTATTATGATAAATTGGTCTTTCTCTAAATGGTTTACAAAAAAATATCTTAAATCTATAATTAAAGCTATAATTAAAAATATATTTTCTTTGTGATATAGAAAAATAAATGATTTATATATACCATGGAAAGACGAAAAAGTAATATATCAAAGATATTATCATATTTTTTTCTTGAAAGAATTAGTTAGTTTATTCAAATTATGAGAATTTATTATAAGAAAAAATTGTTTTATAGATAAAAACTGAAAATTATCAGAGAATTGGAAAGATGCTAGAAATACTATTATAGTAGTTGAAAAAGATATTTTGTAGCTATAACTCCTCAACAAATTGTATTATTAAATTAATTTAATAATCAGAGATTTTTAGTTTTTTATAAAAATATTACTTGAAAATCAGAAGAAAAATCTTAGAATTAATACAATATTTAAAATAAATAAAATAATTTCTAAAATAATTTCAGCAAAATACGAGTAAAAATATATAATCTTTTATATTTTAAAAACTATTATGATGAAAAAGTTAATTTTAATGGTTGTCTTGATGCTTCTTAGTAGCTGTGGTTCCAAAGTTTCTGAAGTTACTGACAATCAAAAGACTGAAGTTCTCAAAGAAGAATCTATTAGCACATCTGATAAAAAAAAGACATCAGACTACAAAGAAGAGGAATTTGTGTTTGAAGAAACAACAATTACGGATTCTGATGAAAAAATTGTTTTAAACTTTGCTACAGAAAAGCTAGAGAAATGAACAGTTGATAGAAAATTAGAATTCAACAAACAGGAAGATGACTATATAGCTACTCTAGCATTAGAATTTAAAGGTGTAGAAAGCTATGAACTAATAGAAGAAATTCCAAAATCGTTTGCAAAAAGCGCAAGTGAACTAGAATTTTCTATACAACCCGAAATTATTGATGATGATCCAATTGTAAAATGGTTTATAGACAAACAAATTTCAAGAATAGAGATAACAGCAAAAGATAGAGTTGTTACAGCTGCAGGAGTTGCTGGACTTCAAGCATGGTTAAGCGGAAAAGACAAAAAAGAAGCAGCAGTCAATGCTGGAGCTGATGAAGCTATAATGGTTCTTTTTGATAGTATAGACGATATAGAACTTCTAAATCACATGAGAAAATGTGATAAATATAATGATATATTACAACAAAATTGTATTTTTCAATTAGTAAAACAATATCCTTCTAAATTTGAAGAAAAAGACTGTGAAAAGTTAAATGGTTTTTTTTATCTACAAGAAACATGGAAAAATTCTTGTAAATCAATAATCAATAATAGTTTACAAGAATGTCTTGATTTTGATAAAGAAGATTCAAGTGATAAATGGATAAAAATCTGTATAAATCACTATTTTGATGTGAAAAATAATCAATGTAAAAATGAAGAATGTATGTACAATGTTTGTATAGATATAAATAATTCACATCCAAATTGCTGTAAATATATCAAAAATCCATTACTTAACAATAAATGTTTGGCAAAAACTACATTGAATTATATTTATTGTATAGATATGAAAGATAAAAATGAATCTAAAAAATGTTGTAATGAAATGCTTGTAGATAAAGAGGAATGTCTTGAAAAATTAGAAGAAAGTGAAGATCTTGAAGATGTAGAAACAATACCTGAAGAAGAAGCAGATGATAAAGACTTTAGAGATAGAAGTTCACACTGTCCTTATCCAGTATCAGATGAAGCTGTATGGGTAGAAAAAGGATATGGTGAAAACTGGGCAGAAGGTTACCAAGAAAATGGAAAATGGGTATAACTTGTAACAAAATATAATACTAAAGAAAAGGATACAAAATATGAACTCGGTTGTTACAAAGATTGAAAAAAACATGGACCTATAGAAATGTTTAATAGTTCAGGTAAAAGGTATAGTAAAAATGAATATAAAGATTGAAAAGGCTTTGGAGTTTGGATTGTATATTGGGCAGAAAATTGACAGATAATATCAAAAATGTCTATGGATGAGAAAGGATATCAATGAGAACTAAGAGAATATTATATAGATGGGTCTATCAAAACTGAATGACAATATTCAAATCATACCCATATATGAAAATGGAATTTCTATAATAAAGATGGATCTCTATCTATGCAACAAGAATATGATACAAACGGTAAACAAACATTTTATAAGAAATACTAATAAAACTAGACTTTTTTTAATATAACTTCTATTATTAATAACTAGTTAGCGATAAATAATAAAGCTATAAAGATCTATAATAGAAAACTCATACTGAAGTCTTTTTTGGAGAAATATAAAATTTCTATACATTTTGACTTGAAATCTAAGTATCTCATATTTCTTTAGCTAAAAAAGAATGTAAATAATATTGACATTCATTATTTTTTCAATATAAGAAAACTTAGGAGAATTATTATTTACCATAAACCCATTACCATAAGGAGAAAAGCATGAAGCATTTTTGGTTAGTCTTGTGCTTATTAGTAGGTATCGGTATATCTACAAGTGCAATGTCGGCAGAGGGAAACAAATCTGATTTATCAGATGCTCAAAAATCTCAACTTACTGAGGTGATGTATGGACTCTTGGCTATTCAAGACTTACAGAAAGAGGAAATCATCACCAAGAATCAATGAGAAACTGCTACCAAAGTTTATCTGAAAAGAGCTCAAAAAATTGCTCCCGGTTACGGTTCTTTGGAAAAAATGATAACAATCCAAGGAGGTAATTTTGATGTAGAAAGTACAGGTAAACTGACTTTTCTGCAAAAAGTTGCAGGCCTTGTTACAATGGTGAATATTCTATGGACTATCGCTATTGTAATAGGTGTAATATGTTTTATGTTTCTCTTCGGAGATATGATTGTAACTATAGCTGGATCTATACCACCTATTTTTTATGAAACAATACTGTATTTATTCAGCCTTGGTATCATCTGGTATGGGGTTGGTCTTAGCCCTAGCGTTAGTCCTTGGGTTGGATTTACGGGCTGCTTATTACTAGGTGCTTTTACAATTAGCACCAATCTTCATGGAAAATTCTCTGCAATGTTTACATTCTTTGTTTTATTTGTAGTGTATTCAGGAGTTGCTATTTTGTATATGAGTTCATTGATAGGATTCATTGCTATTATTGCGCTGATGGGAGCTCTTGGCTTCTCTGTAGGCATGACTCCTGGTTGTATTTTCCTTGGATTTGAAGATGAAGATGCGGTAGGAAAAGCTACTACAGCAGGATTTATTGTTCTAACCATTTATTGTGTTACAAGAATACTTGGATTTAATAATGAATATCTGGCAGTCTTCCAATCTGGTGCCTTATTTATGGGAAGTTTTGTAGGTTATCTAGGATTACTTATAGCTTCTTCACGATGGTATAAAAGTAATCATCTCTATCCTGTTATGCAACTAATCACAATTATAGCTGGCATTTTGGCTATTGTCGTTGGTTCTATCTGGCACATTGGTGAGCTACAGAAGATTGGTGGTACTTTCTTTGTTATCTATATACTGGAAAAAATGATGGAAATCCCCATGCAATCTATGCGAGGGTACGCTTTTCTAGGCTTAGCAATGTCCACATTTGTATATATGGGTTCTGCCTATGCCAAAACCCATATGCATATCTTTGGTCCCTATCTACCCTTCTAATCTAATCGAAAAATCTTATTAATCTTTTATGGCTCCCGGTCCCCCGGGAGCTTTTTCTTTAAAATATTAATTATAATTCAAAATGCACCACTAATCATTATAATGTAAAATACTATTTCAACATTAATAATATTAGCGATGCATAACAATAATAAACAATTCAAACACCTAAATCAAGAGCAAAGAGTAGAAATTTATGGTTTACTCTGTAAATGACTATCTTATCGTAAGATTGCTAAGG
>Ga0208901_1000072_pt1 | contig 68093 bp, 64 predicted proteins | sample AntAceMetag02UKF_FD_184764 | JGI IMG/M metagenome (GOLD analysis project Ga0208901, IMG submission 184764) | Saline lake microbial communities from Ace Lake, Antarctica - Antarctic Ace Lake Metagenome 02UKF (SPAdes) (version 2) | ecosystem: Environmental > Aquatic > Non-marine Saline and...
CCATGGAGATTCAATTCCCAGGGCCTGCTGAAATAATTCTTTCATCAACATCATCCTTTGTAGAGTGTTTTTCGCTTGAGCCTACAAGGAATATTCTTAATTTACCCACTCAAATTTCAAAAGAGCCTGTAAATTGTAATCAAAATTCTTTGCAAAAAGACTTTGGAGACAATTAAATTGCACCCCTTGGTTCGGTATATCTATTATTCTAGCAGATAACTATTCAAATTTAATCAGCTATTTTTTTGTTTGTAAAGGGTTTTTTTTTAAAAAAATCCTTTTTATGTCATTTTTCCTGAGTATCCTGAATTTACCAACGGGTAAATTATCAAGTCCAAGTTTGCCATAGGCTAGCCGTTTGAGGGATTGCACCGGATGACCTATGGCCTGAAACATCTTTTTTACCTGCCGTTTTCTTCCTTCATGAATGGTGATGATAATAACTGATTTTCGTTTGCTTTTACGTATAATTTGCAGTTTAGCCGGTGCGGTTTTCTTTTCCTCAAGTAAAATCCCCTTTTCCAGAGATTGTATTGCTTGGCTGGAGGGTAAGCCTTTTACCTGCGCCTCGTAGGTTTTATGTACCTCATATTTAGGGTGCAGAATATTTTGTGCTAGTTCACCGTCGTTGGTAAGCAAAAGAGCCCCTTCGGTGTCGAGATCAAGTCTTCCAACTGGGAATACCCTTTCTTCTATCCCGTGTAATAGTGCGGTAACTATAGGACGTCCCTGGGGGTCAGAGAGTGTTGTGACATAGCCCTTTGGTTTGTTAAGGAGTATGTATATCAGTTTTTCTTTTGTCTCTACTTTGTGGTTATCAAAAAGTATTGTATTGATGCCGGGCTGAATTTTCTGGCCCATCTCAGTGGTGACTTTGCCATCAACCTGGATACGACCGGCACTGATATACTCTTCTGCTTTTCTACGCGAGGCAATACCTGCCATGGCAAGAAATTTTTGTAACCGAATCGGCTTAATATCCATTTTTAGCGGAGATTCGGGGGCAGCAGTATATCAATACGGGAATCCACAAGCTTTCGAGTGGCCTCATCAACTTCGAGCACATCAGTATACCAGGGTTTGAGGCGGCAATCGAATACGATTGGTGGTGTGAGTCCCACATGGAATCGCTGTACACTGCTTGCTGCACCATGGATATCAGCAGCTGGTTCAAATCTGGTGAAAAACGTCCAAAGAAATTCCTGCACTGAGCAGGTGGCTTCTTCGCAGTTATCTACAAGTAGAATTGCCGGCCAGTCACTGAGTGCAGGGTCTTTTGCGATACGCTCGGCAAGGTCCGGTTCTTGCTCGTACCCGGAAGTCTGGAGAACAAGTGTTCCCGGAAGGTAGGCCTTCACCTTTTGGCAATGTTCGGGGCTGTTTCCTGAAAACTCCGTTGGCAACTCACGTCTTTTCTCTTTGCCCAGCCCCATCATCATAGCTTTTGAGCCTTTATTGACTGAAGGCCCTGTGTAATCCAGAGTATCCTGTGATACATTGGCAAAGACAAAGAGATCCCTATCCCATTTGATGCGCTCAAGTACATGGACCCAGAGTTTAGGGAAGTCTGTAATATCCAGATCACCATCGGTAAGTATCAGGAACTTTGTAAGAGAGAGTTGCCCTTCACCAAGTACCCGCAGACCACAGGCAAAGGCTTCACGGGGATAACGGTCGGCGACTCTGGCAGCGGCAAGACAGTGGAATCCGGTTTCACCAAATGTCTTTAATTCACGCACCCCTTTCATCACCAGTGGAAAAAGAGGTGAAAGAAGATCCTGAAGAAAATCGCCTATAAAATAATCTTCCTGTTTGGGGCGGCCAACAATGGTTGCAGGATAGATAGCATTGTTTCGATGATACAGATGAGAGGCCTGGAATACTGGGTAGTCATGCTGCAATGAGTTGTACCCGTAATGGTCCCCAAAAGGCCCTTCAGGTTTCCTTAAATGAGGTGGTACAATACCACGAACTGCAAATTCAGCATTGGCAACAAGCCGATGACCACCTTTCGGGTCAGGCGTCATGTCGAGTTTTTTACCTATTAACAGAGAGGTAAGCATGAGTTCTGGGATATCTTCAGGCAAGGGGGCGATGGCCGACAGCATCAGGGCAGGCGGGCCACCAATATACAGTGTCATCGGCAATGGCTGGTTCAGCTTTTCGGCCTCGTGGTAATGGTAGCCTCCACCCTTGTGTATCTGCCAGTGAATACCCGTTGTGGTCTCGTCATGACGCTGAATACGATACATACCAAGATTATGACCTTTGCCGCCTGGATGCTCTGTATACACCAGGGGCAGTGTCACGAATGCTCCTCCGTCACTGTGCCAAGATGTAAGCATGGGAAGGCTGCTTAAACGTGGGGGGAGCTGACAGTTCTCAAGGATGGGTCCGTACTTTTTCTCTTTGAGGCCAATCTTAAGGCCATCCATAAAGAAATTCCGGTTATCCCAGAGTTTTTTGGCCTTGAGCGGCATTATTGATTCGGTGAGATTTACAAGATCCTGAACAAACTTTTGCGGACGTGAGCCAAAGGCGAGTTCCAGTCGTTTTGCCGTTCCGAAGAGATTGGTAACCACTGGAAAAGAACTTCCCTTCACCTTAGTGAATAGAAGTGCCGGCCCTTTGCGTTCTATGACACGGCGATGGATTTCAGCAATTTCAAGATTTGGGTCAACTTCTTCATCAATTACCAGAAGCTGATTTTCACGGCGCAGTAGTTCAATGAAACTGCGGAGGTCGTAGAGAATGTCGTGTGCCATAATGAGCTCTTAACGTTATTTATGAGGATGGGGGGACTGTTCTAAGAGAAACAGTTCATGGTATTCATCTTCGCTCAGATGTAATTTCAGAACGCCAGTGAAATAATGTACTACATCTTGAATGTCTTCACTAGATAATCGGTCAGCCAGAGTTTTTGCAAGTGCTGGTCTTCCCATAAGCTGTAAAAAAATAGTGATAGATTCGCGGTCAAGCTCAGTGTTCAGGCCAAAGCACATCTGATGGGGATCATTTTCCATGGGATTTGATTGAAAAAGTGTTAGTTGGTTGTGAGCAGCTTCCAGTGAATATTTCTGGTACGTGGACCGTCAAATTCACAGAAGTACAGTGCTTGCCAGGTTCCGAGTTGTAGTAAACCATTGCTGACCATCAGGGTGAGTGATGCTCCCATTAAAGAGGCCATAATATGAGATGGAGAATTTCCTTCCATGTGTTGAAACGGATAGTCGAGTGGGACAATCTCTTTCAAGCCCTTTATGATATCCGTTCGTACATCCGGGTCGGCGCCTTCATTGATGGTGAGTCCTGCTGTGGTATGAGGGTTGAAAAGATAACAGATCCCCTCTTCAACCCCTGTCTGGGTAATTTGCTGCTGTACCTCGCTGGTGATATCTACGAGGTGCATATGCTGAGCCGTAACTACTGTAATACTGCCTTTCTGCATATCAATCAGTTCTTTAGCTGCCAGCGGCCGTTACTGTCACGACATGCCGTGCTGTATGCCGTTTCAGTTTTGCCGTCAATAAGGGTCTGGATTTCAGCCTGTCTACAGGGCTGATTCGTGGATGGATTGGGATATGTCGCTGCCTGCGGGGTAACCTGATACTGGTTGCCTGAATCGGGATTACGCCAGGAATTCGTCTGTCCTGAAGTACCTTGCTCATAAACGCGGTTGAGCTGTTGCTTGTCGAACTTGTCCATTTCATTACCAATCATGTAACCAAGCATGCCTCCAATGGCAAGACCAATCAGGGTGGCCTCTGTATTTTGGCCAATGGCCTGGCCAATCAGTGCACCACCTGCAGCACCACCGGCGGCACCCATTCCAGCTTTATTGGGCCCATCGGCACATGAAGAGAGGAGCAGGCTAAGAATCAAAAATATGGGGATAAAAAGTGTCGTTTTCATTGTAAGCTCCGAAGAAAATTGAAAGTGATTATACAGTTACAAAAGAGTAGTCATGCCCCTCTGTTTGTCAATCACCGGCACAGGATAACTGTTTTTATCAACTCTGTTTATTGAGCGCATAGAATTGTTCAAGATGAGATTTGCTGCGCCGTAGCTGGTCGATTTCATCGAGCAGGTCAAGGGCAAGGGCAGTACCGGGAAGATTGATACGAAGATCTTCCTGAAGGCGGATGGAAAGCTGTATTCGTCTGATTTCCACTGCTGCAAATCGCCATTCTCCAGGATTCTGGCCTTCGGGTGAGAGAATACCTTCATCGATCAGTTCCTGAACAAACTGGGCGTGAACCTTACAGACAGTACAGAGTTCGCGAAGGCTGTATTCGCAGCTCTCATCAATGATTGTGTAGTGGAGTTCTGTTGTCATGGTTATACTCCAAGGTGGCTGCGAGGGTTAAAAGACATCTCTTTTTTCATCTGCTTGTAGAGTTCGGTCTCTTTATCTGTAACGGCTTTTGGTGTCATAATGGCGAGTGTCACATATTGATCGCCTTTTGCCTTTTGTGAGCAGAGACCGCGACCTTTGAGGCGTAGTTTCTTTCCTGTTTGGGAATTTGGCGGTATTTTCAGCTCAACGGTTCCACCAAGTGTTGGAACAGGGATTGCGCCACCAAGTGCGGCCTCCCAGGGGGCAATAGGAAGTGTGAGCGTGATATCGCGATTGTCTGGGATAAAATGAGCATGTGCTGCAAATGCGACTTCTAGGAAGAGATCACCATTAACGCCACCACTCATACCTTCTGCGCCCTGTCCGGCAAGTCTGATCTGCTGTCCTTCGGTGATTCCTTTGGGAATGGAAACCTGAAGAGTGTGGGGCCGGGTGATAACATGGCCCGATTCATCAACGGCAGGGCGTTGCAGAGTAAGTGACTGTTTGCTGCCTTTATAGCTGTCTTCCAGATGGATTACGATTTTAGCATGCAGATCCTGACCCTTTCCGGAATACCGAGCATGCTGACCGGTGAAAGGGCCATGCTGTCCTGCTCCTGGACCACCCTGTGCACCAAAAAGTGATTCGAAAAAATCACTGAACTGTGAGGCGTCATTCTCCGTATAGCCACCACCATTAAACTCAAAACCATTGTCCCAATCAGGTGGTGGGTCGAAGTCCTGCCCTGCTTTCCAGTCTTTGCCGAATTTGTCATAAGCAGCCCGTTTTTCGATATCCTGTAAAACTTCGTAGGCTTCACCAATTTCTTTAAAGCGTTGTTCGGCGGTGTCTTTCTTGTTGATGTCAGGATGGTATTTACGGGCAAGTTTACGGTAGGCTCGTTTTACTTCATCCTGAGTGGCGTCACGATTAATATCTAAGGTGGTGTAATAGTCTTTGAATTCCATAGGCAGTTCCAGATATTTGTAAGCACATTTTAATTTCCGTTACATTATATTTTAATGCATATTTTCGGAAATTAAAGGGAATTGTTTTAGATATCCTGTTTGGGGGCGATTTGTTTTGGTAGCATGAAGATAAATGGGATACCAATCACTCCGGCGCAGGCGCTGAAAAGATAGGCAGTTTGTAAGCCGCTTTGATCACCAATGAGACCGATAACAACCACCATGGATGCACGTGCCATAAAGGATATCATCATAAACATACCGTTCGCGGCAGCTGGACTGTCTCCTGAATGTTCCTGGATAAGTGCAAGCATAACAGGGGTAGTGGAGAGTAAGAAAAAGCCGCAACAGAGGAGTGATGCCATCCTGATCCAGTCATCACTAAGAACAAAGCATAGGACACTTATGGGGGCTCCGATAAGGGAGATAAGTAGCATTTTCCTGCGCCCAAAGTAATCGCTGAGCGATCCGGCTGCTAATATGCCAGCTACCCCTGCGGCCTCAAACAGCATCAGCGCCATACCACCAAGCCAGAGACTACCGTTCTCACCCTGAATAAAAATGGGGAGAAAAGCGGTCATGGAACCATGCATAAAACTTCGAGCCAGCAGGATAATTGTAAGCGGTATCAGGATATGTTTCATCTCCAAAAAAGTAGTGGTGATCGAGGTCTTTTTGGCCCGATTATGAAAGGAGAGATCAATATCTTTAAATCGAACAAAGAGCCATCCCGATGCAGCGATACCAACAACCATAATTGGCCAGAAGCCTTCAAGTCCTAAAAGAGAGACAGCACCTACGGCAGTCAATGGCCCAACCGTACGAGCCAGTTCTCCCCCGGTCATAAAGAAGCTCATTCCCCGGCCCTTTTTGGAGCCTGCTAACCTAGCAACCATTACAGGAGCTGGTACGTGGAACATGGCAATACTGATACCGGCTATAAAGAGCAGGAGCAGGAGAACCCCGTAGCTTGGGGCCAATCCGATCAGGCTCATAGGGATTGCTGTGAGCATGGGAGCAAGAATGACGAAGAATCGAAGATTGGAACGATCGGCAAGCGTTCCAATAAAGGGATTCATCAGAGCAGGTAGCTGCATAACAGCAGAGAGAAAGCCAGCCTGGGTCAAGGAAATAGAGAGCTTTTCAATTAGTAGCGGTAACAGAGGAGCGAGAAAAGAAGAGTAAACGTCGTGGACAAAATGACAAAACGATAGCAGAAGAATTTCAACTGCTTTAAATGAGGATTGTTCTTTTCTATTCATCGTAGAACCTTTTTCAGTTGCTGGTTATGTGTCTGACGGACAAAGAGCAGTGCCCAATTGCGATTAATAATGCCATGCTCATATTCGATTGGGTGTCACTCTTTCAAGGCAATCATTAGTCAATAACCCAATGCGTTGCCTTTGCCGAAGCAAGTTTGTTACCTTCGCTATCTTCCACCACTGCTTCAAAGAAAAGCTGTCGTTTCTTTTTTCCAGTGAATGTAGCTGTAACAGTGATATAGTCAAGATCCGGAGAGACAACTTTCCCGTATTTGATTGTAAGATAACGGGTGAAACTTGGAGATGAAACCAGCAAACTGAGAGGCCCGATGGTATTATCAATTGCAGCTGCAATAATACCTCCCTGCATGTTTCCATACGGGTTTAAATGTTCGGTTAGTATGGGGAATCTGTTGGTAAAAGACTCTTTTTCGATATCAAAATCTATGACATCTCCCTGCATCGAGTCAAATACCGGGGGAGGAAAGTGTATCTCCTCCATTCTCCCCTGAAGTTTTGCTTCAAGAAGGGGGAGTAGTGCTTCCGGGATTCTGCTTTTATCGATCATCCTTTATTGCCTGTTGGGTATGATTGTTGGAGTTCTTTTCTGTTTGTTCAGAATTGTTATACTGCTATACCACATATTATCCAACCCATCCCATGGCATAAATGTATTTAGCAAGCATTCCAAGGCACATTGCAACGACTAAAAAACGCAGGAATTGGGGGTTTATTTTAAATAAGCATCGTGCCCCTCCCCATGCGCCCGCAAACTGTCCTGCCATCATTACAAGACCAATGCTCCAGACAACTTTTCCCGCAATTAAAAATACAAATAAAGAGGCTATATTCGTTGAAAAATTGAGTGTTTTGGCAATAGCTGTTGCATCAATTAACCCATGCCCTCTAAGTGATACACCCGACATGGCAAAAAAAGAGCCGGTACCCGGCCCAAACATTCCATCGTACCAGCCAATGATGGGGACAACTATTTTTTGATAGTGGTTTTGAGAGAGACGTGACCTCTTTTTCTCTATGTGGACTTGTGGTGCGGCCAAAAAATAGATTGATGTAAACACCAGGACCACTGGAATGACAAAGTTCAGAATTCCCGTGTTAATAAACTGAACTGCAATTGTCCCCATCAGTGACCCGAGAAAAGCAGAAAACATAATTTCCCGCACATTATGCCAATAGACCTTTTTAGTTTTAAGCATGACGTAGCTTGCGGTCGCAGTGCCCATGGAACCTTGTAGTTTGTTGGTTCCTAGTGCTGCAAGAGGAGGCAGTCCACTAATAATAAGAGCAGGGAGAGCAATAAGGCCGCCACCACCAGCGAGAGTGTCGATGAACCCTGCAACAAAAGCTACTGCAAACAATATGAACAGTAATTCCGTGGTGATGTTAAGGGGGGCCATTGGAATATTAATATTACCTGTCTTGGATTAAGTTCTTCTAATCCCTTGTTGATTGAAAGTTGCCGTTAATCTAAATCAGACAACTCAGTTTCAAGACGTGTTATCTTGCTTTTCTTTTCTGTAATTTTTTTCTGAAACTTACAAATCGTATCAGCCTTAAGGGCTTCTTCAGCCGTTTTGAGGTCTACTTCATACTCGGTAATGTCTTCTTTTTCAGCTTTAATATTTTTGACCAGGTCTTCTCTGAGGCCCTTGTCAGTACAGTGCGTTTTAGCTTGTTCCAATGACTTTTTTAATCCATCCGCCCGTTGCTTATTGCCACTGTTCTGAGCAAGAGTAAGTTGTTTTCCCAGCTCGCAAAGTTTTCTTTCGCAGCCCTTTAAGTTGCTGCAATCAGCGAATGTTATTGCCGGGGTAGATGTTGCCATAAACAGTAAACCTGCAAGGGGGATTGTTGAAAGTGAAATGAGGAAAGTAACCTTTGCCGTCATGTGTTCATCTCCTGTGTCGTTGTAATGTTAAGAGTTTGTGTTCTCGAATAGATAGGTTGAGCAAAGAGTTGCCAACATATTACTACAAGGAATACTCTGCAGTGTATTTATTAAAAACTGCTGATTGTAAACTGTTGCCCTTAACAGTTAAAAGATGTGATGAGCTTTGTTACGTGATTTGGTGTTTTACGGGTAGAGGATGGGTGTTGCTTTTTAAGACTGGACGCCACGTTTTCCTGTTGAGGTGAAGCAGGTGACCCTAAGTGGAAAAGATGGACGGTGTTTTGGCAGGTATGGATGATATAATAGGTAGGTATCGTATCCGTTCCCCATTGTCTGATATCTGTGATATCTGGGCTTCCAATACACTTTTTATCGTCAAAAAGTGTATTGGAAGGAGCCAGCAGCTCTTTCAGGCAATTCCCTTGCCTCCTAAGTGGAAAAGCTACCCCTTTGGGAAGTTGTCCATATTAGGTTTAATGGACTTACCAAGCCAATCGATACATTTTCCAAGGTGACGCATATTTGCTAAGCCTTCTTCATCTTCACTCACATCTCCTTTGTTTAGGCCATAGCCCATATTCCAGTAGGTTGAGCCCGGGAGGATCATTCTCGACATCTGGAACATGTGGTTAATGGTGTCATATACATGGGTGGCTCCACCCCTTCTGACGGCGACAACTGCTGCTCCAATTTTCCCAGAAAAGGCGTGGTCGTTTGCATAAGCGACATATCCAGCTCTTTCAATCAGTGCCTTTAAGTCTGCAGATATAGCAGCAAAATAGGTTGGTGAACCTAGAATCATGGCATCAGCTCTGAGCATTTTTGAAAATATTTCGTTAAAGTTATCCTTTTTTACTGCACATTCATTGTCTTTGTTTTGAAAGCACTTCTGACAAGCCATACAGCCCCGAATAGCAGTACCTCCAACCTTTACAAGCTCTGTTTCCCAGCCTACGTCATCCAGTTCACCGAGCACTTCCTGAAGGAGTAATTCTGTATTTCCGCCTTTCCGTGGACTTCCATTTATGGCTACTGCGTACATAGAGATCTCCTTATGTTTACTTTTTTAAACCCAATGTTTAACACAGGGCAAGTGGGGTACAACAATGAACTTTGGTTGATCTGTTCTTCTATTCATGAAAATGTTAAAAAGTTGATAAAGTTTGTGGAAATCAACGTGTTTTTCATCTTATCGTCTGGCATCAGCGGTAAAGTGCGAGGGGAGTGGGCATTTTCTCGATTGCATGAGATCGTTATTAGTCCTAGTAGATATGCTCACCCTTTTTCGTTGGTGTTAAGGCCGGAAATTTATGCGTTGCAAATACTGCATGGCAACCAACACACGATTCATTCATCTTTGAAAAGTAAAAATTTATTAATTCTGGTTTTTTATTTTTTGCAGCATGTTTAAGCATCCCTGCCAGATAATGGAATCTTTGGTCTTTTTTAACAAATTCATGTGGCAATACTGAATGCAACTCCTTTACTTGGCTTTCTGTCAGGCTTTGTTTCAAAATATAGCTACTTGCCATTTTTTCTGCGGTAGCTTCGATTTCGCCCCAGTTTCCAGAAATATATGCGGGGATGATAGACATCATGCCGTTCTGTAATGCTTGCATTTCTTTTGAGAGTAAACTGCGTAATTCATGGGAGAGCATCTCTGCGCCGGAAGTTATTGGGGCTTTCTCATGTTTCTCATGTTCTTCGTGCTTAAGTGTATCCCCTCCGAAACTCATTGTAGGTAATAGAATGATCAGGAGTATGATTCGAGTAAGAACATTCATGCGTTTTCCCCGTTTAGGTTGAATTTATAACGTGCTAAATCACCGGTTGGCAATAGATTTACCGGAATGGTGGAGCGAAAGACAAAGATCGAAAAGCGACAGAAAATAGGATGTTTGAGTAAGTAGGGTGCATCTTTTTGGTATATGGTTTTTCTTACTTTCTTACTTTCTTGTTCACTTTTTGATACGTAACGAAAAAAGCCAAGCCTACTAAGATTAACACTAAACCCATTGTTGATGAAATGTTTGGTGCTTCGGATTTCAAAAAGATCACTCCACCTGCCAAAGCAAAAATCACCTCGCTAGATTGAGTAGAGTCAATAGCCGCAAGCTCACTAGAGTTAGATGCTAAATTACGTGCAAAAAGAAAAATACTGGTTGCAAATATTCCTGAGAATAATGCTACCAATGAAGTATTTAGAATTTGTGATGAACTTGGTGGTGAAGGATGTATTATTAATACAAGTGCTACCCATAAAGGAAAAGACCCCAAAGTCATTAATAGCACTTTGTTGAAAACATTATTTAAAAGTGGTGATTTTATACTTGGCACCTTTTTAGTATTTCCATTTTTTGCCTCCCAAACAAGTTGATTGCCGAATGGATAACAAAAGGCCGCTACAAGTACGGGAAGGCTGCCGGAGAGTACCGCCTTTAAGTCAAGCTTTTCAAAGTGAGATAAATTGACCAGAACCACACCAGCAAAAATGAGCAATGAAAAAAACCATATCCGCTTAGGGAATGATCGGCCGAATAACATAAATACAAAAAGACTGGCAACAACAGTAAATTGCCAAGTAGCTGCTACAACCCAACCAGGCGAGAAGTCGGCACTAAAGCAAATAAGTGCATAAAATCCTCCGAATCCTACGCTCCCAGCTATTATCCAGAATTGCCAGTGCAAATAAAACAATTTCAGAACATTCTGCAGTTGTTTTACTCCTCCACTAAACAAAATGATTATTACCAAAAAAAAGACCATAAAAACATATCGAAGAGATGCCGACCACACCCAATGGCCACCTTCTAGGCTCATAACTTCATTGAGTATGAATGTCGTACTAAAAAAAGCTCCAGATAAAATTCCAAGAGAGATGAGCTTAATCATGAGATGTTTTTATTCATATAACGACTCAGTTAACCCGGCCACTCGCCGGCCAGTTTTGTAATTAACTTTGCTCGAGGTGATTTGTTGAACCTGACTCAAGAAAACGCATGTGTTCGCGGGGCGTTATATGCACGGATTTTGTAAAAGGTGTCGCACTTCAAAGTTGATGCTGGGTGACACCTGCTTCACCGTTACCTGTGTTCCCTTCGTCTTCTTTATTCTTGCTCTGAATTATACTCAATGGGCTTTTTGCTTCGATGCCCAGGTTTGACCAGAATTTCCAAATAAAACGATTCAAGCTGTTTTGATTCGGCCTGAGAGATGTATTTATTAATGGCGGATATATGAATAACTTCACTAGTTGCCTCATCAACGCCGAACCGGCAGTCGAAATCCCAAAAATCAACATCTGTGGGTAGAGTTTTTCTACGTTCTCTTTTTATATATTTTTTGACTTCATGCTTGATGGCTTCAACAAGCCTTGGAAGCTTTAGCTTTGGATGTGTCATCTGAAACGTTTTTTTCATTGTGATTCCATAAGGGTGACTGGGATTATTAAAATAATTAACTTCAATTAATGGCATGATCTGACATTAAGGAGCGATTTTCAAAATTGTTTCTTAGATGGATGATTTACCCATCTGATTGATGTCATGTTATTGTCGGGTCTAATTCATGGCCTCAATTTGTTTTGCGTAAATAAGAGACCGTTCAGTTTTCTAGAACTGAACTAATGGGGTTAAATCTCCCTAAAAGTGTTCCATGTCGCGTTCTGATACGTACCATAAATTACTAGTTGATGGCAAGGGCGTTACCGCGAGGGAGACTGTCATTCAGCAGTCTACGTTGCAGTACGGGGAGGCAATAAGTCAGCGGACAAAACGGCTGATCGTCTGGGGGCGGTAATATTTAATGGGAAAAGTGACAAACATATCTGGTCTGGACATGCCGAGAAGTGTGAACCTGTAAAAAATGTTACGAAAAGATGATTTTTCGGATTTCCTGCAAGCTTGTATCTTTATCAGTTATACCAGGTTCTTCATGCAATAATCTTTCAAATTAGATAACCTTCAAAGAAGCAACTAAGGCTAGTTTTTACGTTCCCGGCCCAGGTGTCTGCCACCTCTTGGAGGAGGCCCTTGTGGCGATTCAGCTTCGCTCAGGAATCCATCATCATTCTTATCAAGGGTATCAAAATGAGCAGGAGGGCCGTCAAATTCACTTCTGGAAACCTTGCTGTCTCCGTCCTTATCCAGCCGTTTGATGAACCGGCTACCGCCCCGTTGGGTAGCAATGGGGGCAGGTGCCGTCTCAATCTTTGGACCGGACAGTACCGAGGTCGCCTTGCCGCCGCGCACAGATCGCACAAAATTACAGATACGCAACACGTCACCCTGCGGACCTCTACCATAGGGGAACAGCGCTGGGTCTCCAGATTTCGGATCACTACGTTGAGAGCCGGCGCCATGGACGTCCAGCAAGTTTTTCTCTCCCGTTCGCCTGTCTGTCATCCAGCCGTACCCCTTGCCAAACGATAGATAAACCGCAGATTTTCCGCCAACACCTCTCTTGTGGGTTGTGCTACTCCAGTAATAGGGGTAGTCCGACTGACCACCTTCCTTGACACTGCTTGTTTCAAAAACTTTGTTACTAGCAGGAGATTTAGTTGTGGCCGGAGAACGTGTATAATCGACAATGGACTGCAACTCCTTGGCGTTTGGAAGCCTCCAGTCAGAATGCGTCGCGTAGGTGAGTTCTTCAGCCCACTGTAAGGCCTCCTCCCAGTTCAACTTCCCATCCCTGTTCTTTCCCACCTTGAGCAAACCACTGTCAACCTGCATCCAGGTAAGTCCCGTGGCCTTATCCGTAATGGTTCCGTCTGCATTATTAACGAACGTGTTTGTTCCATAGTTCTTGTTACCGCGCACATACAAAACGTAGAATTTCTTCTGCCCTCTGCCGTGGGGGTTCACCATCGGGTAGCCTTTGATGCGGCCGTCGGCGAAGTTCACTCCAAACATGGTATCATCACCGCGCATGGTCTTGTGCACGTATTTGGTGGATGTTGCAAATTGTGAATCAATGATTCGCTCTGGCTGTCCGGGACTGTTGGGGTTGCCATACTTGAAAACAAAAACATCCGTGTCGATAAACGGTTTTAAAATCGAGGTATTACTACTCTCCGGGTTGGGATCAATACCTGAAAACAGGATCAGAGAGTACAGTTCTTTGATTGTTGGCAGTCTCCAGTCCGTATACCCTCCTGTTCTGCAAACTGAAGCGCCCCTAACAGCATCATTGAAGGTCTTCTTCTCCCCAGGATTTTGCTGCCAGGTCAAGCCGGTAACCAGATCGATAATCGTTCCGTCCCCATAGTCTTTGTATGTGGGGACATTCCCTTGGTAGGACGCGTCCTGCCCGAAGAATCTGTCACCTTCCCCTGGCAATTTTATTTCTACACTATCGTCATAAAATCGAACCTGCCCGGTATCGACGATTGGGTAACTTAAACCACTGCCGCCAACAGCATCAGCCCCGCCAGCTTCTAGGCAAGAAAACAGCAATCCAGAAAACAGTATCGCAGCACATGATATGCTCAACCTGTTAATTGTCTTTGTCATTTGTTATCTCCCATCATCCTATTGGTTACACTCAATACTATTTACTTCTGTTTTCAATCAAACCTTATGGGTGAGTAGATTAAAGTATGAATGTGCAAGGAAGGATCTCTCGTCTTGCATCAGATAAATAAAGGAACATTTCAGGGGCTTTCATATTTATATCCAACCCCGTATACGGTGCGGATAATTTCAAGCTCTGGCGCAACCGATGATATTTTCTTGCGTAACTTTTTGATGTGACTGTCAATTGTTCGATCGCATACGATACGCCGATCCGTATAGATTCTATCCATAAGCTGGTCGCGGGTAAAGATCCTGCCCTCCTTGTCAAACAAGATTTTCAGCAGTTGAAATTCAACGGCAGTAAGGTCAAGCACCTTTCCCTGCACGGTCGCAACATATCTTTCTTCATCCAGCTCAAGGCTATGATCATTCCGCACCTCGCCAGAACTTCTACGGAGCACAGCTTTTACCCGTGCCATAACCTCTCTTGGGCTGAATGGTTTACAGATATAATCGTCTGCTCCCAGTTCAAGACCAAGCAGCTTGTCTATTTCCTCGATGCGGGCGGTGATCATAATTATGGGGACATCCGAAAACTGGCGTATCTCCTTGCAAATTTCAAGGCCGTCTTTACCCGGCAGCATGAGATCGAGAAGAAGCAGGCTCGGTCTGTTCTCTTTTACCCAAGACACCACATTCAATCCGTCATAGAAACATTTGGTTTGATATCCGGTCTTGTGTAAATAGTCACAGAGCAGGTCGCTCAATCGCTTTTCATCTTCCACAAGTAAAATGGTTTTATTTTCCATGGCTAATCATATTCTCAAGAAGTAAGAGGTAGTATAATGGTGATACCAAGACCACCGTGGGCAGAGTCATGTGCAGTAATGCTGCCTTGGTGGGCAGCAACAATATTGGTACAAATGGCAAGCCCCAGCCCGGCTCCACTGCCAGCTCTGTGCCTGGATGGATCGGTCCTGAAAAATCTGTCAAAAAGCAGGGAAAACTGCTCTTGTTCAACACCGGGAGCGGAATCCTGAAACGTTAGGGTAAGCTGTTGCATATGTTTTTTGGCTACTATTTCCAAGAATCCAGGCGTATCAGTATAGCGTAAGCAGTTCTCCAATAGGTTAGAAAACAGTTGCTGGAGTCGGTCCGGATCACCAAGCAGTGAGCATGAAATCTCTTCTGGCAATTGAAATTGAAGTGCAAGGCTGTTTTCCGCAAGACGTTGTTCAAAAATCTCAATGGTTCCCTTAAGTATACCCAGGGGATCCACCGCGATCTTTTTATAAGTCAACGCTCCGATATCTGACATGGAGAGCTCATAAAGATCATTCACCAGACGCTGCAGATGCAGGATTTCTCCATGTAACGAATTCAGAGCTTTGGGGTCTGCTTTTCGGATACCATCCTGTAATGCTTCCACCTCGCCTCGAAGTACTGCAATGGGGGTACGAAGCTCGTGTGAAATATCCGCTATCCATCGTTGTCGAGCTTTTTCGTTTTCTTCAAGTGTCAAAGCCAGGATATTAAAATGGTCACTCAGATCGCCAAGCTCATCTTCTGTGGATACTGGGATGCGAGTAGTAAATTTTCCCCTGATTAATTTTCGGGTTCCTTCTGTCAGAGACTTTATAGGTTTCAAAAGGTGGTTAGTTAAAGGATAGGAAAGAAGCATGGAAACTGCAACCATGACCAGGGTAATGATGGCAAAGGCTTCTGTCTGCTGCTCAACAAAGTGCAGATCACCTGAACTCGAAAGTTCTTTGATAGGAGTTATGCCGAGATACCCTACGGTGTGAGAGTTATACGAAACAGGTATCTTCACCATCTCCGGTTTCAGACCTGCTTTTTTCCCTCCACCGATAACAAGTTGTTGCTCTGCATCAAACAGGATAATTCTCTGACCAAACCCTCGAGGATCCATATGAGGGGGCTCATGCTCTGGGAAAGTGGACCTATTTCCACCCGATGGCGGTTTCTCAGGTCCGGGACTGAACAGGTCTCTGTGTAACCCTATCCAGAGCTGATGGTTCCCCTGAACGCGTTTCCATCCATCCTCTTCGCTATAATAGTGTATCAGCTGTTTCTCTAGCTTCTTCAGCTCAGCCATCTCCTGATTATTGACGTAATTCAGAAAACCGCGATCAAAATTCCATTGGAGAAAGAAGAAAAGGCCGCATGCTACGACAGAACTGGTGAGGAGTATGGTGAAAAATAGTTTATGTCTGATTTTGAGTTTCAATTTCCTGCCTGTGATTTGATATTTTCTAAATCCATTCAACTCTTTTCATAACCTGATGAACACTCAAACACAGGTAAACATAATAACGGTTGTTTTTTTAACCGCAGGGTTACAGTCCCCATGCTCTTAGCTACAAATAAGATATGTTCTAAATGTGGAAGAAATATGAACGGCATCAAATATTTCTATTTTGTTCTCTCCTGCCACTCGTTTTCAAAGTAAATCAGCCACCTTTTTATGAAACAATCTGGATGGCGTTCATATTTCCTGCATATTTCATGTTTACAATTCATACTACAAGCTGAGTTAGAAACCAGAAAATCTTAAATAAGTGGAAAAATGAAGTGTGCAACGGTTCTTTTCATTTCTGAAAATGAGAAAATATATACTGACCTGAAACAGCTTTTGACAGGGAATGATATCGATATTGATTACTTCGATCCTTCAGAGCAGACGTGTATCGAACAAATCAAGGTCCAGCCAGATCTGATATTGCTTGATTGCAGAGAAGAAGGGTTTCAGGAACTCACCATGTGTCAAAAAATTCGGAACCTGTATGGCGGTCTTCTGGTTCTGCTGTCCCGTCAGGAAAAAGAACAATTTATCTTAATGGCACTCAAGTTAGGTGCAGATATCACATTGTCCGCCCAGAACAATGCTCTGGTTCTTGCGGCAACTATCCGCTCGTTATTACATCGATTTGGCTCATTTTCCTCATTTTCGCTACAATTTGGAGCCTTAACCATCGATGCTAAACAACGAGATGCCTTTTTATGTGGTGAACATGTAAACCTCTCCACTATCGAATTCGAGCTCCTCTGGCTGTTAAGTCTAAAAGCCGGCCAGGTCATTTCCAGAGAAATAATACACAGAGATCTCTATGATACAAGCTATAACGGCTACGACCGAAGCATAGATCTGTACGTGTCGCGTATTCGACAAAAGATCGGTGATGACCCGGTGTCTCCCAAATATCTCAAAACTGTCAGGGGGACTGGATATCAATTTATAGGCGTTTAAACCACGAGATACATGAATGATACAAACAGTTACACAGCGGATACGCTTTCACCATAAAAAAGCTGATAGAATAATCGATAACGGATGTATGGGATAAGTCGTTTTACGATTTATCATTTTACTAGTAAAAAGGAGCCTGAGATGATCAACGGTATAAGCAGTATGAGCAGCGCAATGGTGCAACGGCAGCCCCCCCCGCCGCCTGACAAGGATGCTTTTAAGATTGGAGACAGTGATAGTAATGGTGTGGTGAGCGAAACTGAGCTGGAGACTCTTCTTGAAGGAATAACAGAAACCACTGGAACTACAATCACTACGGATGAAGCTCTGTCCACGTATGATGCAGATGGTGATGGCGGCTTAAACGGTGAAGAACTGTTTTCCTTATTGTCTGAAAACGGATTTTTACCGCCGCAAGAGCAAAATAGCGAAGCTGGAGCTCCGCCGCCTCCTCCTCCGCCAATGGAAGAAGCACTGGCTTCCTATGCTGAGAATTCAGGTGATGATCTGCTTCAGCAACTTATGGACTATATGCAAGGTGACCAAAGTAGTGAGGAAGAAGATTCCTCAATCAATATATTATCCTGAGAGTGGGGGGCAGAAAATGCCCCTTACCTTGTTGTAAAAGAAGGTGTACAGAAAACCGATGACCTATCCCATTCTTTTTTCTCAAACATTTTCTTTATTCACATTTCTTCCATTTTCCTTCCTTATTTCCCCTGTAGTGTGCCTTTAACAACTCCTGAAAAAGTAGTTAGGATATCAGGTTCCCCGGCACGCTCTCCTTCTCCATCTCCTTCCTCCAAGTGCCGGGGATCTTGCTATGCTCGTTGTTGCGATACTTCGATAACTCACCCAACCTTCCAGTCGGGAAGATGTTCTTCCGCATATTTCCGATCTATCCCACCTGAGAGCAAATGTAGCCACGTGGCAGCTGCTGAAAATAAATAAATTCTTTGAGTTTAGCTCCATCCCTAAACTTTTTTCTACTTCCATATTTCCTCCCTATTTGCTGCACATTGCAGTGCTATTTTCATAGACAATCAAACAGCAAAGCTTTGAAAGTTCTTATTCCCAAGCATTGCTGCAACAGCCATTGCGAAAAGCATCAGTGGCAAAAAAATAATCCCAAAGGTCTACAGACCAAAAAGGAAACGCATTATGAAAAGAAAAGAACTCGTCAAAGGATTGGTAATGGTGATGATGGTGGCAATGCTATCTGTAACAGCTTGGGCAAAGAGTGATCGAGGAAATGGTGGCGGACAGCAAGGGCCACCTCCTGAAGCAATCAAGGCCTGTGAAGGTAAGCAGGATGGTGACAGTGTGAGTTTCAAGGGCCGCGAAGGTGACTCTCTCAGCGCAACATGCCAGTCAATTAACGGACAACTGGTAGCGGTACCGGAAGGACACAGCCGTCGTCAATAACCATGGCATTAGCAAAGGCATGCTGCCAGGTTTTAGCAAGTACCTGTGCAGTGTGCCTGAAACAAGCAATGAATACCACGCAAAAGAGATAGAAAAATGACCATTGAAGCAATCAACGGGTGTATCGGCTGTGGAATATGCGTAAAGAGCTGCCCAACTGATGTTTTACGGCTGGATCCCAAAACAAAAAAAGCGATCATCAAGTATCCGGCTGACTGTCAGATATGCCACTTGTGCAGGATGTATTGCCCGGTGGACGCAATTACAATTTCACCGGAAAAATCAATACCAGTCATGGTGTCATGGGGATGATTATGAAAAACCACACAGGAACAAGGGGAGTCTTGCTATTGATAGTTCTTTTTATTGGCTTGCCTCTATTCTTCTATGCAACAGGGAACTTCCCCAGGCGCACTCTTTTAAAAGAATCAATTTCGATTCTAACTATCCTAGCTTTTTGCCTGATACTGGCACAGTTATTTGTGACTCGTAGCAGCGGTAGAATGTTACGAGGCTGCAGGTGGAGCTCCATCATTACAATCCATAAAATTCTCGGCTACGTCTTTTTAGGTGTTCTTTCTATTCATCCTTTTTTGATTGTCGTGCCGCGATATTTTGAATCCGGGGTTGATAGTATGGAAGCATTTATTACAATTCTCACTACCTTTAACTCTTTGGGGATTGTGCTTGGTCTTGGCTCCTGGTTTCTGATGCTCATTTTAGGCATCACTTCCTTCCTACGTAAGAAGCTACCTCTACGATATAAAACGTGGAAAGTATTCCATGGTATTCTGGCTGTTTGCTTTACAGCTCTGGCTTCCTGGCACGCCATAGAACTTGGCCGCCATACCACACTGCTTCTTTCCTCTTATTTGGTTCTTGCAGTGGTGAGTGGAGTACTTCCTCTTTTAAAGACCTACATAACACAATCATCGATAGAAGCAGAGGTGAACAAATGAATGTAACAGACGAAAAAAACACTATATCCCGGCGTCATTTTATGTCACTGGCAGGAGGTGTTGCAGGAATGGCAACCCTTGCTGCAATGAGTGCCGCAATCGGAGTCCCAATAGGTTGGGCCAGCAACGAATCAAAGGTTAATCTCGGTGCCATAGACCTCCAGGACGAGAGTAGTGACGTTTTAGTTGTCGGTGGTGGAATGGCGGGATTATTCGCAGCTGTTAAGGCCCATGATGCAGGTGCAAAAGTAACGCTTGTTTCAAAGGGACGATTAGGCTCTTCCGGCCAGACACCTTTTGCCAAGGGAATATTTGCCTATGATGAAAGCAAGGAGAAAATAAGTCTCGATGAGTTTGTCGATACGGTTTCCCGTTCTGCTCTGGGCACAAACAATCCGGTGTATACCCGGCAAATGGCAGAACATTCACTGGCCCGTGTCAATGAACTGCGAGAATGGGGATTTTTTGATTCACCTCTCTATAACAACTCTTTTAGCAAACCAATTAAAGACCGGAATATTCCGGTTCTTGAACGAATCGTTATTACCAGCCTCATTAAAGAAGATGGGCGGATTGTTGGTGCAGCAGGTTTTAGCCTGGATGAAGAAAAGGTTTATATTTTCAGAGCCAAGAGTGTGATCCTCTGCACCGGAGCCGGCGGTTTTAAACCGAATGGTTTTCCTATTTGTGACCTCACCCACGATGGTACTGTTATGGCCTACAACATTGGAGCAAAAGTTACGGGAAAAGAGTGGAATGACGGACATTTTGGCCAGGCGACCAACCCTGCCGCCTGCTTTGATGGCTGGCATGGCATGTTCGAAAGAAAACCAGGCACAACAGGAGTACAGGTGAATCACCATCTGGGGGTGGATATGAATTACAGAGCCTACATGGCTGGTGGCCCCCTTGCCGGAGGTCCTCCAGGTATGGGGGATAATAAAGATATCAAAGGAGGCCCTTACGTACCTGCAGAATTTGCCCAAAACGGCCCTCCTGGAGGAAAAGAAGGCGGGCATCCCCCCGGAGGAAAGCCTCCAGGAGGCAGGAAAGACGAGGGCCCTCCGGGGATGGGTGGAGGTGGATCATCTGTTGGAGGCTCTTCTGCTGGAATGGCTATCCATAAATCGGAAGGATTGGTGCCGATAAACGATAAATGCGAGTCAACTATTCCAGGTTTGTATGGTGCTGGAGATGCCTTGGGATCCTATATGTCTGGTGCCATCTATACTCAGATTGGTTCTTCCCTCGCCGGGTCAGCCGTTCAGGGTGCAATAGCTGCAGAGGCAGCGGCAGAATACTGTAAAGGTTTTGATTTTAAAGAATTTTCAAAGCAAAAAATCAAAGAGATACGGGAAGAAATTCTCGCACCGTTAAATAGAGAAGCCGGCTATAGCCCTGCCTGGGTAACCCAGACCTTACAAGGTGTCATGATTCCAAACTTTATCATCTATATAAAGAAAGAAAACCTGCTAAAGGCTGCACTGGCGTATATCGAAGAGTTGCGGGATCACCATATGCCAATGCTGAGAGCTGCCGATATGCATGAACTGCGGCTTGTACACGAAACCAGGAACATGATTATCAGCGCTGAAATGAAGCTCAAAGCCTCGATTATGCGCAAAGAGAGTCGATGCAGCCATTTTCGGCTGGATTATCCCGAGCTGGACGACAAGAACTGGCAGGCATGGATAAATATTTTCAAAGGTTCTGACGGCTCTATGAAAATGGAGAAACAGCCTTTTGGTAGTTGGCCTTCATAGGGTTTTTTGTACAGCATTACAGGTATAAGAGAGATTGTGAAAATACGAAAGTCTCCCTAGTCGTGCAGAGAGTTCCTAAGTTTAATCAACCTCAACACCAACAATTAAAATGAAAAATACTATTATTGTAGCACTGATATCCACTGTTACACTTGCAGCGAATTGCGCAAATGCCAGAGAAACTGTCATATCCACCACAATAGGTACTGGTGTTAATTACTCGGACAGATCTTTCGACGATGAGACAGTGGATCTTCCACCTCTGCCAGATGATGCTGTAACGCCCACAAATATGCCGCAGAATCAGCCACCAGTTGGTATGGATTCCAATATGGGTATGGACGTTCCGCAAGATGATGAGAGAGGAGAATTTATCATATCACCAACAATCACTCTGTTCACAAAAAGCTCCAGTGACTCCGCAATACTCAGCTACACACCAAGTATTAACTATGACTTTATAGAAAGTGATGCCAGTGATATCAATCACAAGGCACGTGTTGGCTACCAAAAAGAGCTAACTGATACCTGGGATCTGAAGATCTATGATCTCTTCAAAAATACAGATGAATACGAAAGCAACAGACCCCAGAAAAACTCATCAGAAAACGATTTTGTAGATGAACTGATCGCCTCAATTCCTGCCATGAACGATAGGTTACGAGACGACTTCGGACGAAGGCGATACTCCAGAAACGAACTCACGACCTCCACAGGCTTTACCTATGCTGAAGATAATCGGATTTCTCTGGGATATGGTTGGGACCATCTTGAATATGATGAAGAAGAATCCGACAATGGAAGATATCAGAATTATGACAAATATAAAGTAAATTTGGCAGTATCTCACGAACTCACTTCACTATGGACAGTAAAAGGATACACACAATATCTCCGGGGTAGTTACGATACGGAGGACGCATCCGATGATGATCTCAATGAATTTCATCTGGGAGGAATCCTCGAAACTGATGTTATACAATCACATCCCATGTCACTGAGTTATGATTTTTCACTAACAAATTATGACGATGAAACTGCTGATGAGAATCAGATACACAAACTAACCCTTGGCTATCAGCCTATCTCATCACCTGCATTTGACGTGCGCCTTGGGGCTGGACCCACCTACACAAAGCTCAGCGATTCAGAAGATTCCTGGGATTTCAATGGATACCTGAACGTTCTATATGGCATTGGCCCTGGTTCTTTCAGGTTTACCTCGGATGTTGGAACAATATTTGACAATTTCTCAGGAACTAAGGATCGCGGATTAACTGATTACTGGCAGTCAAGGGCTGAATACAGTTATCCTGTCAATGACTCTTGGAAAATCTCACTGTACGGCGGGTATCGTGACGAAACTCGTGATGAGATCAATACAGATTCAGAAGTTGATGTTACTCAGTTGTTTGCAGGCGGGGGCCTTCAGTACAGCATTAATGAAAGTTACGATGTTGGCCTCAATTACGATTATACTGTGCAGGATTCAGATAGCCCTGAGGATAGTTACGATGAGAACCGTGTGCTACTCTTCTTGTCCTATAGAACTGATTTGTTTAGCTGGTAGTTTTCGTGGGAAAGGTAAATCCCGAAACAATCTTTCCTGGGCAGCTGATAGAGCTACATTCTATGATGAAAGTCCTCCTTTAAGTTTCGACAAAAAAACCTATAACATCTTGAACAAGCGACGTTGTCGGGAGCAATTCCCCCTGCCCCTGTTTGTGGCATCATAGAGCCGATGCCGCCAACGTTGTTTGTCTTTTTCAAGCCTCGGTAGAAAATCCTGTTTGTGGCATCGGTGGGTTATGTGCCATATGCAACCCGCTATATAGTGTTTATGTGCTCTTGGAATAAAAAATCTGCGCGTCTGTTCGCTTAGAAGGTACTTTTTAATGCCAAAAGACAGACCTAAGGACAAAATAGCATGTTTAGATCTCTATTAACACTGCTAACTCAGTGAGATATGCCGGTCCGACCCTGTGTGCGATTACCTTACATTCGACCATATTTGAAGTTTTAGGTGCTTTCGTTTGTTTTGTATCCATACTGATAAAGCCCAATATACTCGGGTAGTATTATGATTAGCCCTAAGATTATGACGACTGAGAGGAGAATAGGGTCTGAAAATTCAGGATCATTATGGATTTCTGTGTAACTGATAAAAAGATCCCATATGACAACGAATGGCAAATATGTTTTCCAGAATTTTTGGGTTAATAATTTTTTTCCATAGCAGTAGCCAAACACTCCGACTAGAGCGATAGCCCAAAAAAAATAGTCTAAGAAGTCCATGATCTCTAACGTTTCTGTATCTGTTATTTCAAACGTTAAAAGTACAGGAATACTTATGACCATGAGCCATAAGTATATTTTGAGGAATAGCATTTTTATCATGTTTATTTGCACCTAACGCCCAAGGTTACCCGCCCACTAACCAGTTTGGCAATTAACTTTGCGCGATGTGATTTGTTTAATCTAGCTCAATAAAACGGACGTTCTGATGGGTCGGTGTTGAACGCATTGTTGTACAAATTTCATGCACAAATTCACTTGGGAGTAGGGGGCTGTCGATAATTGTTTTTAGTTCGTTCTCGTGGGTAGTAGTGCAAACCCATTTGATTTACCGGCTTTTTTGTCAAAAGTTACTGTTTCATCGCAATTGTTGAAGGTATTCGTTCGCCCAACTACATAGTCTGCAAAATCTGCTGACCCTCTTTTGTAATCTGTTAAAGCTTGCCATACTACTTGGGCATTCTCAATACTGAATTGTGAAATTTGGAGGATATGTTCAATGACAGTAATCGTTTTTGGTTTGGATAATTTGTAGCATTTTTTTAATACCCAGACCAGTTCACAGATGACTAGGTGGTTAACAAATATTTTATTGCCATTTGAGCAATAGTTTTCAATGAATTCTGTGGCAACACCAGATTGTAATTCATCGTCTTGTGTGATGTAGCGAACAAGTATATTTGTGTCAATTCCAATCAAGATCTGCCACCTTGGTCTCTAATGGCATTTTTCATATCATCCAAGGATACATATTCTTTTGGTTTTGGGACTAAACCTTTTAATGCTTTGATATCTGTTGTAACAGGTAAAATTGTAACTGATCCATTTGTGTCTACTAGGAATTCAATTCTATCTCCTTTGCCGATATTTAGGATGTTTCTGATATCCTTTGGGATAGTAATTTGACCTTTGGTTGTTATGGTTGAACTCAGCATGTTTTACCTCACTTTTTTATTTAACGTCTTTCCTTACTTTAAGGTAATGTCTGGTGGTTGTCAATGCTACGACATAAATCCATAATTATTGCTCATGAACCATTTATCAATACAATTGCGATTTTAGGATTACTGGCTGTGAAGTTTTGCTATGCATAAATCCATTGTTATATAATTTGGGGAAGTAATAATTGGTGTACAACGGCCGCGATAAGACGCGCGCCGATCATTCACTGCCAAGTTGGCAGAATTAAATTTGCTGGATTACTTCAAGAGAACGCATGTGCTCGCGCGTGGTTCTTGATTGGATTGTTAGGGTGGTTTAGGCAACCATAGACCCTTCGTCTGTTTTTCTAATTTTACTAAGGTTGATTAGCCACAATAATCTATAAGTTACCTGTTGAAATAATAAGAAATAATCGGGTGAAATAATAGGGTCTGACCAAGGTAACTAGCCGTTCTATTGTTACGGTATGCTGGGAAATACCCGTTTTTTGCTCTTAGAAGCTCCTTTTTCACCCTAAAAAGAACCTTCTAAGGAATTAGAGACCGTATTGAAGGAGGCTTTGGCTTCTTACAATACACTTTTTGTAGGTAAAAAGAGTACTCTGAGGCCTAATAATAGCTATTTTATTGATTCAAACACCAGCACTTCGGGATGATAGCTTGGTCCGACCCCGTTTGCTGTGTTTTTTGCTGGATTAGTATCAACACCATTGTCTATAGAAGTTGATACTAGGTGTCGGCCTTAATTTACAACAACTTCGTTGATCGTTCGTTTTGGGACATGGTGAATATCTTCATTGTCATGCCAATACTTGATGTCATCATCTTCTCCCACGGCCTCTAGCACTATTGTCTCTTTTGGTTTGCCAATAGGGATTGCGAGGAGTATTTCAAAATGGTTGGATAATCCTAGCGATTCTGCAAGTTCTTTGCGCTTTATAGAGCCGATAATGCAACTACCTAAGCCTATCTCACTCGCACCAAGCCTAATGCTTTGTGCCGCAATACCAGAGTCGATACCGAATGATTTGCTTATCGATTTGTCGCCTAGGATGAGCACATACGCTGATGGTCTTTCGCCTTCTTCTGGGCCGCTCCAATCCTGTAAGTATCCAGCCCATCTGAGATGATTGAAAATCATGGCGTTTATTTTTGGATCATATGACAAGAAGTATTTAAGCGGTTGCAGGTTTTGCGCAGATGCAGACAGGCGCGCGAGATCTACCAGTTTCTCTAACGTGCTTCTTTCGACTACCACATCCTGACAGAACCTACGATAGCTTCGGGTATTTAGAATGAGATCATTAATTGACATTTAGGATATTCCTCTCTACAACGTCCTGTATCAGTAAAAACAAGCGGAATTACTGACCAACGTGATGCGGAAATAGAAGCTTAATTTAGCTGGAAACTTGCCCTGAAAACCGAGCTGCTTGTCTTCCAGTGTATACAATTGTTAGATGCATTTTAACCTGTATTATCAAAAAATTATATGTGCCTTTTGTTTTGTTTTTCTTCCTCATTTTTATATTTAGGTTCTAAGTTCCATAAATAAAAAATTGGAAGAAATCTGATGAAAAAGGGTGATATATTCTCAGTTCTGTGCACTCTTTGCTCATATACAAAGAGTAGAATGATTGTCGATATTATTGTAATTAATATTGTTTTAATCATTCATTCTTTCAAGATAGTGACTTTGACATAACGATACGGATCAGGAGCGGCTATTTGCCGTCGCCTGCATCCATCTTGTTATATAACTTAATGCTCAATTAATTGATGCTTGCCTTGCATAAGAACAAGGTCACCCCGTTTAACATTAGAGAGCCTTGCCATCCTCTCGCACTTGATTCTCAAGATAAAAAACATTTTTTCGGTCGCTTCATCAAGCAGTGTCTCGAAATTGCCCTGTCCTTTAGATATAATAATATCTGATGTGTCAAAGAGCCCTCTAAATTCACTCGAAGTTTCCTCGAGAATTGTTCCAGGATAAACACTTCCGGAAGAAATAATTGTCGCCACTTGGTCAAGCCCGACGTAGAGGGCATCATTAAGCATTGCGTCGTTGATGATCGGTTTTTCCCTCAATGCGCAGATAATATTCAAAGAAGAAAAAGTCTTCTTTATCTCCTCAATGAAAATTTTGTCTAAAACAATCTCTCCTGAATTATCACAGATATATAATAGAACTCTTGCGGTTGAAAGGTTGTTGTGAAATTCGTCATAGTTGTACACCCCAAACCCACGCTGATCAATCGAGCCAAGCTCTTTTTTAATGTCAAGATCAGCATGATTTGTTACTCCAAAATCAATAATGTTTCCGGCTGCAGCGACTTTCAAGGCTGTTTGAAGGGGGAAATCGGATTCCCTGATCATTGTATTAAACGCTTGGTAATGATCTAAAGCAATATCGTTAGAGTGTCTTTTTATTGCACTATATGGATCAAAATCGCTTGGCTTGTTCATCATGTCAATTACTGTATCGGCAGCCTTCCTTATAATGTGTTGAACAATAATTCCATCACCATGAGTTTCCAAAAGATACTGCATAAGCTTTTCAAAGAAGCTCTTTTTATCCGCCTCATCCAATTCCATAAGTGTTGCGATAGATAAGAGTTGCTGAAATATACATGGATAACATTCGGTTGAAATATGTTTATTTTTTGTTTTCATGTCTTGAAATATCTTCTTTATATTTAAAAAGTATAACGGTCGCTGTTGTGCCGCGAGCATCGCAGGCATCAGAGCAAGTTTACTTGGTTTGATGCTGAGAAGCGCAGTCGGCTCCAACGCCATTGATAGGTGGAGCGTGAGCGGAACCTTTCAATGAGTGTTGATAAGTGGACAAAGTCCACGGTATTACCTTATCTCTACCATGTGTTTTTTGTCTAGTTCAATATTGAACGATGGGAAGTGGAAAAAACTGTCCACTTATTATATTGTTTTTTTCTCATCTGGCAACGTATGAACATGTTGCAGTTCCAACCCAGAAGCAGGCGTTAAATGCTTTGGTCTTTATGTACCGCAATGTCTTGTTTGATCCTCTTGATAATTCTATTGCTTCCATTCGCTCAAAGAGGCATCCTCATCCTCCAACGGTTTTGACAAAAGCCGAAATCGGCAGGTTGTTTTTCAAGATGGACGGTATACACCCTTCGTCATTCCTTTGCCTCCCATATGCCTGAAAATGCAGCTAATATTCGTGTGCTTCAGGGGTTTTTCCGCCATGCAGATGTGAAGACAACGGAAATGTATACTCACGTGATGCGAAAGAATCTTAATTCGTTACAAGGTCCTCTGGGGCGTCTGTATAAACAGTAGTTTGACAAGTGGTGTCAAAACTCCTTAATCATCCAGACGTTGCAACCGTTATGTATTGTCTCATCGAGTGGCTTTTCAAGGTGTTTAAAACCAAGAGTTTCATAAAGCCTTATTGCAGATGTCATACTGGAAAGTGTGTCCAGATAGCATTGTCTGAAGTGCTGTGATCTTGCGTATTCCAGGCATTGTAGTGTTAGCCTTTTGCCAATCCCCAATCCTCGACTTTCTTGCAAGAGGAACACTTTTCGAAGCTCACAAACTTCTCTGCTCCCATGGAAGGATGAGATTCCGCCACCGCCCATCAGTTTGTCATCTATCGTTGCAACCAGATAAAGTCTGTTTGCTGCTTTATGATAGTGCCGACTCATGCTGAGTACTTCCGGATCAGAAGGGCCAAATCCTTCCCCTATTGCCCCAAATTCAGCGCCAACTGCTTTTATTATTCTGCATATTTCTCTATCGTCAGCAGCTTCGATGCTTCTAAGTGTATAGTCTAAGGGATGCATAGTCAGTCAGTTGCAGAGAGGAGATTTACAACGTCATCATAGTGACATAGGTCATTGGCCAGAAAATTCCCGAGAGGAGAGTCGCAATGGCTGAACCTACTAGTAAGTAGAACCTATTTGTAAAGATACTGAGCGCGAGGAAGAGAAGACTGACCCAGCCAAACGGAGTCATAAATGAAAACAACCAACCGACTGGAACCTGTAACACCATACCGGAAAAATAATCAATGGGGTGACCGGCGATCACCTGGTTTGGCTCTACAGTAAAATTCCAGACCAGCATTGAAACTATTGCTGTGACAAGCATCAGGAGAAGGCTGCCAAATAACCAGGTGAAGAAGATGTTTTTTCTTGTCATTTGATTTAGAGAACCACTCTTTATAGACATATTACAAACCATATTTTTGTGGGAATTCTACAATGATCTTCTGCTATTTCCTTTTCATCCTTGATCTTATCTTGACACAGATTTATCTTAACGCATACTATATTTAATCAACGGGACGTAATTATAATGGAAGAGAGTGTTTATCTTATCGGTGGCCGGGCAGTCGGAAAGTCAAGCATTGGTGTTAAGCTTGCCGGGAAGTTTGGATGTGAATTTCTTGATACCGATGCCCTGATTACCGATGAGTGTGGATGCTCGGTTGCAGAAATTGTAGATCGTGAAGGGTGGCAAATATTCAGAGAGTATGAAAAACGGGCACTGCAGTATCTTGTGGGGCAGAAACCTTGTGTAGTAGCCACTGGGGGCGGGGCAATTTTACACCGTGATGTCTGGCAGGATTTGAAAAAAACTGGAAAGGTTGTTTGGCTGCAAGCGAATGCTACGATTCTTTGTGAGCGATTAGCTGGAGATCATAATTCTCCTGGGCAGCGGCCAAGTTTGACGGGAAAGGGTATTTGCCAGGAAATAGAAGCTGTACTGGCGGAGCGAAATCCCTTATACCGAGAAACCGCAGATTATATTATTGATAGTGGTAAAATAACAATAGAGGAAGCTGTTTTAGAAATTGAACGGCTTTGCAAGGAATAGAGAAGGAATAAGAGCGATGGCAGGGAATACTTTTGGTAAGGCCTTTCGGGTAACCACCTGGGGCGAGTCACACGGAACGGGTGTCGGTGCTGTAATTGATGGATGTCCTCCTGGAATTGTGCTTGATCCTGATCTCTTGCAGGCTGAGATGGACAGACGGCGTCCAGGACAGGGTGGGGCATCAAGTCCGCGCAAAGAGCCTGATCGGCTTGAGATTTTGTCCGGTATCTTTATTCCCGAGGGAGAAGAACTTCCTCGTACCACCGGTACTCCCATATCACTTGCTATTTACAATAAGGATGCCCATTCAAAATCCTATGATGATTTGCGTGATATTTTCCGGCCTGGGCATGGTGATATCAGCTATCTTGCAAAGTATGGTATTCGCGATCATCGTGGCGGGGGACGCGCTTCGGCGCGAGAAACCGCTGCGCGAGTGGCTGCCGGAGCTGTTGCCAAACAGGTGTTAGAACAGACAGGTATTGATGTCCTGGCCTATACCGTTGCACTTGGTGGTGTTAAAATAACCGAGAAAAATTTTGAGGTCATAAACGAAAACCGATTCTTCTGTCCCGATGCGGCTGCAGCTGAGAAGATGGAGGCCCGGGTTGATGAGGTTCGAAAGCAGGGGGATACTTTGGGGGGAATTGTAGAGATTGTTGCCGATTGTCCTGCAGGTCTTGGGGAACCTGTCTTTGATAAACTAGAGGCAGAACTTGCCCATGGATTGATGTCCATTGGTGCGGTAAAGGGTGTGGAAATTGGTGCCGGATTTAAAGTGGCCGATATGCTCGGGTCTGAAAATAACGATGCTATAACACCCGAAGGATTTGAGGGGAATAATGCCGGAGGAATTCTGGCTGGAATATCAAGCGGCGATGAAATCGTTATTCGTGTTGCGGTGAAACCCATACCATCCATCTCTAAGGAACAGCAGAGTGTGAATATGGCTAATGAAGCGGTGACAATTCAGGTGGGCGGACGACATGATATTTCTGCTATCCCCCGTATTATTCCTGTGTGTGAAGCCATGGTGCGTCTAACTTTGGTTGATCATCTGCTGCGTCATATGAGCATTGCTTTTCCAACGGAGTAGAAAAATGGCAAGACAACAAGCAGTGATCCGTGAAATCTGGATGTTGAGTCGTGAATACGGAAATCTTGCAGGTGCAGGCGGGGTAAAAGACGTGGTATCTCAGCTCTCCGTTAACCTTGCCCGCTGGTCCGGACGCTCTGTCCATGTGGTTCTTCCCTGTTACGGTTTTATGAAACCTGAAGCGTCGGGTTTTAAGCTTTTAAACGATCCTCTTTCTCCTGAGAACGAGTTGTCCTATGAGGTTGATCTGAATTATCCGGAAGAGGAGCGTCGGGAAGAGGTGAAGGTGTGGACTGCAAAAATTGATAGGGTGAATATCTACCTGATCGATGCAGAACGATTTCGTGAAAAGCAGAATGTGTATACCTATACGGCTGAAGAAGAGGAAAGCTTTTCCTGGCAGAAAGCAGGAGAGGGCCATATCGATTATTTCGCCATGAATATCCTCCTGCAGAAAGCAGCCATTGACCTGATGATATTGCTTGGCGCACGCCCCGATATCATTCATTGTCACGACGGTCATACGGCGGTTCTTCCTGCCATGATTTCAGAACAGTCCGGTCTGCGTCAATATTTCAGAGGTACCGGATGCGTAGTGACCGTCCATAATGCAGGGCAGGGCTACCATCAGGAAGTTGCTGATCTCGATTTTGCCCATGCAAGTACCGGGCTTTCTCTTTCGCATATTCGCCGTCACAGGCTTGATGACTGCTTTGATCCCTTTCTTGCGGGGGCTCCCTATGCTGTGATGAATACGGTGAGTGAAAATTATGCTCTTGAGTTGCGGGAAACCATAGATGATCATCTCACCGGATGGCTTGGCCATACCCTGCTTGAGAGACATATCGTCCTCGAAGGGGTGACCAATGGAATCGATCCATATGCCTTTTCTGCACAGGATTATAAACGAAGTCATATAGCTGATGGCTTTGAACCTCTTGGCACAGCTCCACTTGATGGGAAGGTGACCTGTAAAACAGCACTGCTGGAATTCCTTTCCGAGAAGAAAATAATTCCAGGAGTGCAGCAGTCCGGTTATCTCACAGTGAAGCCTGCAGTACCGCTTGTTACCTTTATAGGGCGTCTCAGCGCTCAGAAAGGAGTGGGAGTGCTTACGGGAGCTATTGAAAAACTTCTTGCAGAAAAGGCAGATTTTCAGTTTCTGCTTCTTGGTACCGGTAGTCGTCACGATGAGGAAGGTCTTATTGAACTGGCTGAAAAAAAAGGAAATCTTGGGCGGGTCTGTATTCTACGTGGTTTTGATACCATTCTTGCCAATAAGGTGTATGCAGCCGGTGACTTTTTTGTGATTCCATCACAGTATGAACCCTGTGGCCTTACTGATTTTATGGCCCAGCTCTTTGGAAATCTGCCGATTGTTCATTCCGTTGGTGGTTTGGTGAAGGTGGTCGATGGTGAAACCGGATTTGCCTATAGCGAGCAGAGTGTCCTCACTTTAAGTACTGCTATTACACGAGCACTCGAGCTGTATTCAAGTGATCCTGCTGCAATTCGCAGGATGCAGCGACAGGCCGTGGAATTGATCCAGAAACAGTTTACCTGGGGCACCGTTAGCAAAAAATATCTGGAGCTCTATAAGAAGGCCAAAAGGAATAAAAATACCAATTCAGCTGTTCATAAAGCATCAGTTCTGATTAAATGAATTGAGGCTGACAGAAAAATGAACCAAATACTTATATAATTTATACGGAGGCAGTATATGACAATTAAGGTAGGAATTAACGGTTTTGGCCGTATTGGCAGAAGTATATTTCGTGCAATTCTAAAAGATCCGGTCTTTGCAGATATTGAGATTGCAGCGATTAATGATCTGACCGACAATGCAACGCTTGCTCATCTGCTTAAATATGATTCTGTAATGGGAATATACGGGCCGGATGTTGAGAGTGATAGTACCGGTATTACCGTAAACGGCCACCATATTCCGGTGACCGATCATCGTGATCCAGCCGATATTCCATGGGGAGAGGCCGGGGTTGAATATGTCGCTGAGTGTACAGGGCTTTTCCGCGATGCTGACAGTACGCAGAAACATATTAATGCAGGTGCTACAAAGGTGGTGATTTCAGCTCCAGCCAAGGGAGACATAAAGACCTTTGTTATGGGAGTGAACGAGGATGAGTATGATGCAACCATTCATCATATCGTATCCAATGCATCCTGTACTACTAATTGTCTGGCTCCTTTCGCTAAGGTCATTCTTGATAATTTCGGTATTAAACATGGCTTGATGACCACGGTTCATGCCTATACCGGTGATCAGCGGTTGCTTGATTTTCCTCATTCCGATCTGCGTCGGGCGCGGGCTGCTGCAATGTCCATGATCCCTACCAGTACCGGTGCTGCGGCTGCAGTTGCTCTTGTTATCCCCGAGTTGAAAGGGAAGTTTGACGGTCTTGCTGTGCGGGTTCCGACCCCTAATGTTTCACTCGTTGATGCCGTTATGGAAGTGGAGCGGGCAACCACGGTACCCGAAGTTAATCAGGCATTAAAGGATGCTGCAACCCGTTATCTTGGTTACACGGATCTACCTCTGGTTTCCGTTGATTTTCAGGGGAATGCTCACTCCTCGATAGTTGATGGGCAGTCCACTAAAGTGATCGGTACCACAGTTAAAATACTGAGCTGGTATGATAACGAATGGGGGTACTCCAACAGAATGCTGGATCTGATTGTGTATATGGAGGCGAACAAGGCTCTGTAGGCTGAGAGTTGATTGTAAGCTCTGTACACCTAGATGTTATATCTCGCCCTGAAGGAGAAATCCTTTGGGGCGTTTTGGTTTTCTCCATCAGAAGATGCTTGAACTTGTGAGTAAAATGTTTGATACTTGAAGGCAGTTGATAATACTTCTTTGAGAGACTAGTGAAATAATGAAAGAAATCAAAAAAAATATTGAATCGGACGCACTTACTGCAAATCTTCTTGAGACAGCTGAAAAGGTGGTGCTTGACCCGGAATTACAACTTCTGCTCGATGTTGTTTCCCGTTATAAGGGGCTACATACTACCCTTGAAAGTCTGTTGTACGAGATCTGTCATCCCTATCGAAATTGGAATATCCTCATTCCGCAGTTACGAAGTTTTGTACTAAAAAACAGTAACTACTATATGCGTCACGAGCGGGGACCGGAGGCCTTTACCCTGTTTGGCAGCTTGTTTGTCTCCGCCATGGAGGACTCTGAAAAAAACAGTAAACTCCTCTCACAGATTATTGAATCGCAGGTCGCTTGGGTGGCAAAGATGGTGAGCCTCTTTGCAGTGGATGATCTGTACCGTTACGAGTCTGCACTTAACACGTATTTTGGACAACTTCTTGTGCTGGATGATGGGGAGAGTCCCATTATGATGCATATTGTGCAGGGACAGCATCCCATGAAGAAGCTTGCCAGCACTCTGCTTGCCTTTGTAGGGAAAGGGGCTGATAAATTTGATTATCATCCCATAGCGGAACTTATGCAGGCGATCCTGAAAAAAAATTATGATTACTGGCTTAAAGAGGATGATCCGTTGCCGTGGTTTCTTGGCCACTGTGGTGATCTCTGCGAAGACTTTCACTCAGGAAAACTGTTTTCCGCTATTTCCCATAAGGCCATGGGGAAAAATAATAAAATGGTAACCAGTATCGATACCCACGCCGCACCGGTAACTGCATTACAAGATATTCTTGATTTACCGGCCCATGTTGATATCGTTCGTCTCTATAAAGAAATTCCGGCAAGCCTTGCCCAAGCAGATGAAGCTGAGCTTGGAAAGGTAAAAGAGCAGGGCTTGCCACTGAACCGCTTTGCAGAAAACCAGAAGTTACTTTTTCTCTTTCGGATCATGGATACCAAGGGGCTCTATCTGATCCATGAAGAGACTCTGCGTGAAATCAATCGGTCACTTGTTCAGCTTATTCGTCTCCAGAAATTTGAAGAAATCGAAGAGTTTCTTCTCACCGCCTTTCAATTGTTGAGGGCAAATGTAAGGAAATACCCTCATACCTCTCTTCAGTGTATCCAGGTACTTGGTGGTGAGGTTTTTAAGCGTAAGAATGGACGTATGGTGGAAACTTTTCTGTGGCAGGCCGTTCGTTTTGGCTTTCAATACGCAAATGTCACGGGTGTTGACGAAGATTGGCAACCCATTACGAACCCTGCTCACCTTGCCAATATCAGAGTCTGGTTGAATCTGATTATGCAGGAGCCAAAATGGTGCGCTACCCTATTTTCCGCACTTATCATTAATATCAAGCTTTCTGGAACCTGCGTTAAGGATACGGACCTTTTCCAGCGCGATATTACCAATCTGCTTAATCATCCCATTGAGCCTGTCTATAATCTAGCGAAGCAGTTCACCAAACTTATGCCTGTTTTCTTTAATGAAATCGGTGCAGAAGGTGATCTTCGTGAGGTTTCTACAGAGCTGGATGAAATTCATAAACGCAGAGATCTGCTGATTCATTTTTTGCGCAAGCAGAGCCATGTTGAAAGTTCGAATCTAATCGTAGATTTTATCCAGGCAATTTTTGTGTTCTGGCTGAGCAGAAAGAAGGAGGTGCTCCAGCCATTTCTTCCCGAAGAAATCTACTCAGAGATAGCAACGGATGGAAAATTCATCGATGAGCAGCATAAGCTGGCCCAGCGTATTCATAAGGATCTTGAATTTTCAAGTAATGACGATCTTCTTGCCTGGAAGCAGGTGGAGCGGCAGAAGTATCTGGCTGCGCAAACGGATATAATTCCGACTGAATTACGTCGTTTTGATCTGCTTGTCCATATGTACCAGCTCCTGAACCAGAAGTATAATCTCGGGTTTCAGGAATTACGCTCGGAACTTGAACATGCGGCCCAGGAAGGATTTCCTGAGATGGAAGATCTGCTGCAAACCCTTGAAAATTGTGGAACCGTTGAGTGCGTGGAAGCATTGCTTGAGACCCTTGAAGGTTTGAAAAAAACGATTTTGTCCTCCGAAACCTTCGAAGCACGAGAAGATATCTATTATAAACGCCATATTGCAGTCGATATTCCATCGGTTTACGGCAAATATCGTGAAAAGAAGTTTGATAGCCTTTCGTTGAGTTTTCGTCTTGAAAATTTGACGAATATCTTTCTGGAACGTTTACCGGAAACAGTTAATCTTTCTATAATCACCCAAGCAACATTTTTTCGTATTGTGAAGTGTCTGAAGCTGTATCTTCGTGCACTGCGGGTGGATGGTATCTCTTCAAGGCGGCTTGAAACCTATATCTCTCTACTTGAAAGTTCACTTAGGATCAGGCGCTTCTCCTACACCCAGTATCTTGATATTTTTCGTGGCCTGTCAGATGGTGTGAAGGATGTTATTTATTCCTACTACACCAATATTCATCAAAATAATCTTTCCATCATTATCCCGCAAATCGGGGCAAATAATCTTCTTACCAAATACAGATCTCTTTGGAATGAAGAGGATCACACAAATTCAATCCATAGTCTTTCCGAGGCCTTTCTCAGGGATCTGATTGCCACCACCTTTGGTTTGCAGCATCTGGACAATTTTATTATACGAATTATCGGCACACTGGAGAGCCAGAAAGATATCCTTGATGAACGTCGTCTTGATCTGCTGATGACCTATAACCCGGAATGTGCCATATCCCAGTTGCATCAACGCAATCCCTATACCAACGATTTGATCCATCTGGGAAATAAAGGGTTTAATCTGGTTGTACTCAATGATGATAAGAAACCGGTTCCACCCGCATTTATCATTACCACTGAAGTTTTTCGTTGTCGTGAAGTGATCTATGGTTTTGATAAGGCACGTGACGATTTTATGCAACGTGTTCGCAAATCTCTCACTGATCTTGAACGCTTAACAGGGAGGGTTTTTGCAGCTCCCAAAAGTCCTCTTTTGCTTTCGGTTCGAAGCGGTGCTGCGGTTTCGATGCCGGGGATGATGGCTACAGTTCACAACGTTGGAACTAATGAAGAATTGATCGAAGAGGCCGCCAGAAAGCATGGGGATTCCTATCTGGCCTGGGATAACTACAGGCGTTTTCTGCAATCATGGGCCATGACTTCCGGTGTTCCGAGAGAAGAGTTCCAGATTCTTATGAACGAGGCCAAAAAGAAATACAATGTCAGCCTGAAGGGACATTTTTCCCCACAGCAGATGAAAGAACTGGCCCTCGAATATCAGAAGGTGATACGTAACCAGGGATTAGGTATTCCAGATGATCCATGGTTGCAGCTGGTGACAGCAATTGAGATGGTTTTTGATTCCTGGGAGACCGATAAGGCTTCGGACTATCGGAAAATAATGGATGTTTCCGACTCCTGGGGAACGGCAGTTATTGTGCAGGCAATGGTGTATGGCAATAAGAGCCAGTCTTCTGGTTCCGGGGTTCTTTTTACGGCGCACCCTTACCGTAAGGTTCAGCGGGTAGCACTCTGGGGAGATTACGCCTACGGTGATCAGGGGGAAGATATTGTTTCAGGACTTGTTACTTCCTATCCTATTTCCGTTGAGCAGGCAGAGCTTGATGGCAGAGCAGTGGATAAAACTCTTGAAGTACGCTATCCTGACATCTATCAGGAGCTCCTTACTGTTTCGAGGGAACTGGTGTATGATAAAGGATGGAACCCTCAGGAGATCGAATTTACCTTTGAGGGTCCAGATCCTAGTCAGCTCTACCTCCTGCAGACCCGTGATATGATAACGATTAAAAAGCAGGAACGTTTCCAGGTGTTTTCAGATGTTGCAGCGGTGAAGAAAACATACCTTGGAAAAGGTATCGGCGTTTCCGGGTCTGCACTGTCAGGGCGAGCTGTTTTTACCGAAGAAAATATTCACGAACTAAGACGTAGTGATCCTGACACACCACTTGTTTTGATTCGAGCTGATACCGTGCCAGAAGATATTAAAGTGATTAATATGGCTGAAGGCTTACTCACCTCGAGAGGAGGGCAGACGTCCCACGCTTCTGTGGTTGCCGTTCGTCTTGAAAAAACTTGCATCGTTGGCTGCAAGCATTTAAAGGTGTATGAAATCGGGAAATATTGTGAAATAGGAGACTTTGTGATTAAATTTGGTGATCCTGTTTCAATTGATGGTCGTAGTGGACAGGTGTTGAGTGGGATACATGAGACCAAAGAAGAGATGCATATTCTGCCAATTTAACTGTGTTCGTATATTTGTGAAATAAGGAGAATGGAATGGTAAAAAAGATAAAATTGTTGAAGGGATCTTCCCTATCAGCCTATGCGCGTAAAAAGGCTGCCGGACTCGGCCTTGATGGAAAGGGAATGAAACTAGCTGATCTGGTATGGATGATTCAGGAAAAGGAAGGGCATTCCGCTTGTTTTAAGAAAGAAAAAGAATGCTCACAGACGGGATGCTGCTGGCAGCTCTCCTGTGGTGCTAAAATAGGATAAACAGGAAGAGGACTCTTTTTCCGAGACTTGTTTGTGCTTTGATAAGTGAGTTGGGAGAAGGGAGAAGTCAAAAAGGCTCCATCACTAATTAGGTGATGGAGCCTTTTTGTATTCTATTATTTGTGTCTGCAGGCAGGCACTCCAAATGCTTTCAGGATCAGTCCTAATGGGCAAAATTTGGTAAATCCGGATTGAAAAAGATTCAGTCCAACAAATGCAGTTCCAAACAGCCAGTATTGGTGTAAAAATAATGGATTATTGGCGCAGTCTACACCAAGTGCCATTGTAAGCAGGATAAAGAAGCCAGCGATGGTGTGAATCCAGTCTGTTACGATCATAGAGGTTTCTCCATAAAGAGTAAGGTGAATGAGAATTTGTACTATTTAAGGATATACTAGTATTGCATTGGACGTTTGTCCAGTGCGGAAATCCTCTTAGGAGAGTTTATTTCTTCGTCGCCGACTGCTACTCCCTTTTTTTATACGGAAAAAATCAAATGCTGCAAAAAGAAAAAATCCAACACCCACTCCTATAAAAAATTTCATCCAGCCGGAGTCAGTTGTTGTGGCAGTTTTGACTTCAGGTTCTGCACTGACTGTTGTTTCTTCTATAATCACAGCGGAGGCATCATCTTTCTGAACAATGTTTTTGGGGCTAACTGCTATTTCTGCTTCTGGCCTAGGAGGTACTTTGGCAAATCCATTATTGAGGAGTTTTTTGGCCTGTGCATCCCGAACCTTTCGATTCTTACTTCCCATAACAATAGCGATAAGACGTACTCCGTTTCTTTTTGCAGTGGCTGCAATAGAGAATCCCGCCTTGGTAAAATATCCGGTTTTAAAGCCGTCACACCCGTGCACATCATCGAGAAGATGATTGTGGGTACGCATAATAAAGTCGCCACCACGAAAATCTCTAACTTTGGTGCCTGTGTATTGATACACCTCCGGTCGTTTACTCAGCGCCAGAGAGAGCGTTGCAAAGTCACGTGCCGTGCTAACGTCAACTTTTTGTCCCTTGGCTGGTGGTAAACCATGTACAGAGTAGAATGTGGTGTTCTTCATACCAAGTTCTTTCGCTTTTTCATTCATGAGTACGACAAAAGCTTCTTTCGAACCTGCTACATGGCTTGCAAGAGCGACGGCTGCATCATTGGCAGATTGGATCATCAGAGCATAAAGAAGGTCATCGAGTGAGAATTGCTCCTTTGGGTCAAGATAGACTTGGGAACCACCCATCTTATAAGCTTCCACCGTCACCTGAACCATCTCATCAAGCTGTAGTGTTCCCGCTTCAACCTGATCCAAAATGACAAGTAAAACCATAAGCTTTAAAGTGCTTGCTGGATAGACAGCCAGATCAGCATTTCTGGAAAAAAGAACATCACCGGTGCCTGCATCAACCACAAAGGCAGATGCATAGGGCTCTGCGGCTACGGTTTTTATAGCAGCCCGACCAGCCCATGCTGTCTGGCCAATAAGAAGAAAGATAAGTAAACTGGACGTGAAATAATAGTGTATTTTCATGAGATTAAATTGTCTTTAGAGAATTCAGTCGTAAGGTGGAATCGAAAAAAACTTCATATTCGAGGCGCAAGGATTTTCTAATGTTACAGCGTACTAGAGTACGTTGTAACATTAGAAAATTTACAGCAACGAAGAAGATGAAGAATTTTTTCGGTTCCAGCAAGTTATTTGCATTGGGGCCATCCGTATCCCCACCGCCAGGGAAGATCGGTGCAGGGAAGTCCGCCAATACGAACGGCTCCATACATCATATTGGCAATACCCTGGTAAATTAGCTCAAATTCTGTCTCTGATATATTATACTCCTTTGAAAGTTCGGGGATACGTTTTTTTCCCGTTTCAACAACACAAGCCTTGAGAATAAGATCAGCTTTTCTGCGTGCCTCAAAACTTGCTATTGCCGTACTGTCTTCTGGCCCACCGGAGTGATATGCAACATCATGGGTTTCACAGCATGTATGCCAGGCTGGAACGGTTCCATGTTTCGCTTCAAAATCAGGTATTTTTGCAGCCAGATATTCCCAGCCAACACTCAGCCCGCCACTGCAGCCATCGCTTGTAAAGTCAGAAAGGGAGGCCTGACTGCTCTTGACCACCAGTAATTTTTCGTGGCGACTCATCTCAAAATGTTTTTCCAGGGCATAACCATCTGCCAGCAGAGAGGAGATGGACTCCGTACTCGGTGAGCGTAATGCAAAGAGAATAAAGAGTACTGCCAGTATGGCAAGTATCACGAGTAGTAATTGAATCCTCGAACGTTTCATGGCGATTGGTCACGGTAGATATGTTGAGGAATTGGAGCGTCAAATAGTACTGCTGTATGCAGGAGCAGTCGTTCCACGGGGCTAAGAGTTTTGTTTTTGCTGCGTACTTCACCTGCAAGTGCTGGCTCATCGGTGATTACACCATCTACACCGAGTGACATCATGCGAGACATGGAAACCCTGTCGTTCACCGTCCATATATAGACCTCTTTGCCCATTGTGTGAATGCGTCTGATAAAGGCTGGGCTTGCGGCGGACATATTGATTGCCAGGAAATCCACCTTCAAGTCAGATATTTTGCCAAGTGCTTTGGTCGTCAGCAGGCCGGTTCTCCACCCTGGACGTAGTGCCCGCAAAATTTGTATTCCCTCGTATTGAAGAGACATGATGGCAACATTGTTGACCATATCGCTTTCTTCCACAATATCGACAACGCGCTGTTCTAGCTGCTGGTCGTGGCCGTAGTATTTGAGCTCTATTAGAACATTGCACCTGTCTGTTGCAAGCTCGAGTACCTGGGCAAGTGTCGGGACCCTTTCAGTGGAAAAGCCAGCATTAAACCAGCTTCCGACGTCAATTTTTTGAATCTCTTCCAGAGACCCATCCCAGAGCTTCAGATTGACTCCACCAAGTTTCATAAAGTCACTGTCGTGGATTACCACAATCTCTCCATCTTTGCTTTCCTGCACATCAATTTCGAGCCAGTCAGCTCCGTCATTAATGGCGTGGCGCATAGCAACAAGAGTATTTTCAGGAGCTTTGCCGGAGGCTCCACGATGAGCAATAATCAGAGCGTCATTTTCGGCAGGAATACCCTGCAGAAGCAGGAAACCGGTAAGGGTGGCTATACCAATAGCTGCAAGAAGGAGAATGAAAAAAAGAGGTCTGCTGATAAGGTTTTTCCCTTTGCTGTCATCTCTAGCAAATAAATCCAGATAGTTACCGATCTCTTTATGGTCATAGAAGTGGATCAGTAATGCGGCAAAACTTCCCGAGGTAAATGTGGTAACAAGAAGATTGGAAAGAAACCACAGGAGTACCAGGGCGCCAAGTGCTGGTATCAGCAAGGGCAGCGAATGGAAGAAAAAAGGAGCTAGTAGTGAACCGAGGATTTCTATGACTCCAAATGTGAGTGCTGCAAGCAGAAAACCGGACAGGAGCCAGCTGCCAAAGGTGAGTAGGAATAACTGCTTGTTCCCCCGGCTCAACTCTTCACTTCTGGCAAAGGAGTGTGCAGGGCTTTCGTTGTGAAAGAGGATAAGCGGGAGAGTAAAAGACCAGCTGCTAAGATTACGAATAAGCACCGTTGTCATCGCTGTAAGGATCAACCCGATACTTATTGCGGCAATTTTAAATATGGGTGGACGAGTAGCTAGATAGTAGTTGATGTCGTAGTCTGTGAGCATAACCCAGGCAATGGCAAAGCTAAGACCAATAAATGGGAGAGTAATAAGCAGTACTCGTAGAACCAGACGAACAGCAAAGAGGAAAATTATTTTAATACGTTTTACAGTAAAGAAAAGGGCAGGGATAAATTCCAGCCGTTGGCCCTGCATTGACGCGTAGCAAACAGCCATTAACGATGCTTGTTCGAAGATGAGAATGGTGAGTAACAGAGAGACAAAGAGTATTGCAGCGAACATTCCTGCAGGCGTCAGGAAAAAATAGGCGATATCAAGATCGGAAAGTACCGATTGTCCTGAAAGGTTGAGTAGGAATTGTCCAAGAACACCGGTCAGTGGAGCAAAGAGAAGCACACCACAGGCAATATAGGCAAGGTGGATGGCAAAGATCTGCCAGATATGTGTTCTGAGAAAGCTAAGGACATCCTTCCAGATTTTTTGTAACTGTTTACTCATTGTATTCCAGGGTATCAGATTAGAAATAGAGACGAATACCTGAGATGAAACTCCACCCTGTCACATTATGGGGTGTCGGGTTGTCATCTGCGGAAACATTTTTCATATCAAAGTATTCAAGTCCTGACATCAGTTTCAGCTTCTGCTGATAAATAGAGTAGTTTAATCCCATGTAATAGGAGTTGTAGGAGTCTCCTGAGCCCGAAGCAACCTTCTGTTCATAACGTTTACCCAGTTGTAAGCCGTAATTATCACTGCTTTTGGCATAGTGGTAGCGCAGGGAAAGTTGCATTTTGTCTCCTTGGATAATCAGGTTTCTGGCAAAGTCATAGGTGGGCAGAACCGTGATACCAAAAAGATCACTCTGTCCATCTGTTCCTGCAGCAGTGGTGATATCGGTATCGATTTCAAAGGGGCCAACTTGTCCCTGATGCCATAGTGAGATGATATGCTCATAGGGTTCGAATGCATTATTGTCGGGATCAGCGTTGTTGTAGAGGACGTCCAGATGGAGAGTTCCCTTTTTATAAAACAGCGGCATTTTGTATGCAACTCCGAGAAGGGCTGCAAATCCACCGCTGAAATCAGTGAATTCATCCTCGATACTGCCGCTGAAAAGACCACTCTGGTAGGAGAAATTACCTCTGTTTCCTTCGGCGTAGAGGCCAATAACTTCACCCGGCATCACCTGGTTCACCACAAGTGCCCGTTCCATGGTTTTAATCTTTTTTGAAGATGTACTTCGCTCAAGGCCCGTGTACACATAATCGAGGCGGCCAACGCTGACTTCAAAATCCTTGGTGGACGTTTCCCATTTGATAAAGGCATCGTAAAGTCCTTCGTAGGTGGGATTGAAATCATCGTTAAGACTTATCTGTAATTCAAAGGTGAATTGTTGAAGAAATTTGGAATTAAAACCAAAGTACATACGTCTGTTTTCCCAAGCGTCATCACGGTTGCTCTCTGAATCGGCTCTCCAGTATTGCCCGTGGTAGCGACCGACGATGGAGAATGACTGGATAGAGGGATTCTCCTTGTTTGAATAGAGCCTGGAGCTGTCCCATATGGAATCGAAAAGCACTGGGGAGCTTTCTTTTTGTTTGTTCTCGCTGGCAGAGAGACAGATGGGGGGCAATAAAAAGACTAGGCAGCAAATCGCTGTTGCACTAATGGACTTGTTTCTTCTACTAAACATAGCTGCACTCTTTTTGTGGACATTTTCTGGTAATGGGGTCAAATAGACACCTGATATAGTGGCTTTTACACTGTCCCCCCAGTGTAAGATTGACTATAGCGCATAATTAAGAATTAATCCTGTATCGATTGAGTAGAAGTATGGAAAAATATTTGGAGACAAAATAGAAGGATAAAACATCCTGGGGGGGGACAAAAAAATCTTGACTGGCGAAAAAGAGTCTTACTGAATGAAGAAAGACTGGTAAATCAGCAAAAGGTTCTGATTTACCAGGTGAATTGCTATTTTACGCTGGGACAAAACAGTGTTTGCATCTTTCCCATAAGCTCGATAATTCGTGGATCATTGATACGGTTATAGATAAAATTGGCATCTTTACGGTAATCTATAATGCCTTGACTACGCAAAATGTTCAGATGTTGGGAAACATTGGCGTTGGTGGTTTTTACTTGTTCCCTGATGTCACCTACGGATAATTCGTTGTCCTGAAGTAGGCAGAGAATTTTCAGGCGTATTGGATGGGACATGGATTTCAGGAGTTTTGACATGGCATCAATTTGTTCATTTTCCATGGGGTAACCTCGCGTAAAGTAAAGACTGCATTATTGTGTGTGGAATTCCAGCTGTTCTTTTTGTGGGAAAAGAAACAGATAGAGTGCTCCTGACAGTACTGCCATACAGAGATACATATACATATCTGGAACAATTCTGTTTTCCGGACGAAAAAGGGCGAGAACAGATAGAAAAGGCAGAATCTTGTATGCCAGACGATGACTAAGCAAGAGTTCCCGGATAATATAAATATGAACAAGAGGAGCGATCAAACCGAGTATCAATGAGACGTTGGAGTTTTCGTGTAGATAAATAAAAAGAATCTGTTTGGTGGTCAGTAGGGTTAGCAGAACAACCAGAAACAGGGTGATAAAAAATGTTTTCTTCTTCCGTTCAGCCAGTGGGAGGCTGTTCAGTAAGTTTGTAAGCTCGTCCCGATCGGATTGGGGTGCCAGTGCCTTGTAAACCACTTTTTTACTCTGGCCCCGTCGGAGCATATCTTTTACTTTTTTTTCTAGGGTTTGTCGCATTTCTGAAATGATATCGGCTGAAAGGTTTGGTCTGTTCTGGATAAATATTCGGAAAATCCTAACATTCTTGTAAAGTTAGTCTATGAATACTGGTTTTTGGGGAGAAAGAAAAGGAAAAAAAGAAATTCTAACATAAGTAAAACTGATAATAGCGGCAATTATTTTTTATTTGACAACTATCTGGTAGAATGGGGTATGGTAGGGCCTAGTTGGAGAATACGCCATCTGATTTGTGTGTAAAAAATATAAATCTAAGTTACCGGATTGTATCTAGTTATCAATGTTACTGATAGCTGTGTCCGTTAACCATCCAGAAAAAAGATTCAACAATGGAGATTACTTTATGAGTTCAAGTGACGATAAAATCACAAGCCTGTTAAGCGAAGGTCGAGTTTTCGAGCCACCCACTGAAGGAAAAGATACTGCTGCCATTGGAAGCCTTGAAGAGTATAAGGCGATCTATAAAAGATCCATGGATGATCCAGAAAAATACTGGGGAGAACGTGCCGAAGAGCTTGTTACCTGGGATAAAAAGTGGGATACCGTACTCGAGGCTGATTTTGATAAGCCTGAGTTTAGCTGGTTTAAAGGCGGTAAGATGAATGTGTCTTACAACTGCTTGGATCGTCACCTTGAGAATGGTCGTCGTAATAAGGCTGCTATTATCTGGCAGGGTGAGCCCGAGGAAGATGTAAAGGTATACACCTATCAGATGCTGCACACAGAAGTGTGTCGCTTTGCCAATGTCCTGAAGTCAAAGGGTGTTAAGAAAGGTGATCGTGTTTCCATTTACCTTCCAATGATTCCAGAACTCTCCATTGCTCTTCTTGCCTGTGCACGCATTGGTGCAATGCACTCCGTTGTCTTTGCCGGTTTTTCCGCGGTTGCACTTCAGAGTCGTATTCAGGATTGTGAAGCTAAGGTCCTTGTTACTGCCGATGCCGTTATTCGTGCCGGAAAGACTATTCCATTGAAGCCAAATGCCGATGAGGCACTTGAAGAATGTGACACCATTGAGAACTGTATCGTTGTAAAGCGTGGCGGCAATGAAGTTTCCATGACCGAGGGACGAGATAGCTGGTGGCACGAAGAAGTAACTGCCGAAGGCATTACTTCTACCTGTGAGCCTGAGTCCATGGATGCTGAGGATATCCTCTTTATTCTGTACACTTCCGGTTCCACCGGCAAGCCAAAGGGTGTTGTTCATACCACCGCAGGCTATCTTACCTACGCCATGCACACCTGTCAGTATGTCTTTGATATGAAAGATAACGATGTATATTGGTGTACTGCTGATATTGGCTGGGTTACTGGTCATTCCTATATCCTGTACGGTCCACTTGGGCTTGGTGCAACTTCTGTTATGTTCGAAGGCGTACCTACCTATCCCGGACCAGATCGTTTCTGGAAGATTGTTGAGAAATTCCAAGTTAATACTTTTTATACTGCACCAACCGTTATTCGTGCGCTCATGCGTGATGGTGACGGCCCTACTCAGCGTTATGACCTATCCTCTCTTCGCATCCTTGGATCCGTTGGTGAGCCAATTAATCCAGAGGCATGGATGTGGTACCATGTGAATATCGGTAAAGAGAAGCTTCCAATCGTTGATACCTGGTGGCAGACTGAGACCGGTGGAATCATGATTTCTCCACTCCCCTATGCCACACCAACCAAACCCGGTTCTGCCAGCTTGCCGCTTCCTGGAATTGACGTAGCTATTTTTGATGAAGAAGGCAACGAGGCCAGTGCCAATGAAGGTGGCCATCTTGTTATTCGTAAGCCATGGCCTGGAATGCTTCGTGGTGTGTTCGGCGATCCTGCACGGTATAAGAAAGCGTATTTCAGCCGTTATGATAACACTTACGATCCTGAAGATGGTGCGCGTCAAGATGAAGATGGTTATTTCTGGATCATGGGGCGTCTCGATGACGTTGTAAATGTATCTGGACATAGACTGGGAACTGCGGAGATTGAGTCTGCTCTTGTTTCCCATCCACAAATTGCAGAAGCTGCAGCTGTTGGTATGCCTCACAAGATTAAAGGTCAAGCTATTTACGCTTTTGTTACTCCAAATACCGGTGTGGAACATACCGATGAGTTGCTTGTTGAACTCAGGATGCATGTTCGTAAGGAAATTGGACCCATCGCAACTCCAGATGCGATTCAGTACGCTCCAGGTCTGCCAAAGACTAGAAGTGGAAAGATCATGCGCCGTGTACTTCGTAAGATTGCCGCGAATGACTTCAAGGATTTCGGTGATACATCAACTCTTGCTGATCCTTCAGTGGTCGAGGATCTGATTGACGGTAAGAAAACATTGGACAATAAATAACAGATTGAGAAAGAATACTTTGTCTATTGTTATGAATAATACAGTTCGAAAGAAACAGTTTTTAGACATACAGGCTGTTATGTGAAATAAAAAGCGGGATTTTCTTTTTTAGAAAATCCCGCTTTTTTATTGTTAGGAATAGTAGCGGGGAAGTGAATGGTACAAAATGGAGATATTCATGCAGTAGCACCTGAGATGGCCGTGGCTTTTTTCAGGGATATCCTGCCTTTTAATGGGCTTGATGATGCTACACTTAATGATCTTGCCCGTCATTGTCGTGTTGATTTTTACCCCAAGGGGACCCGCCTTCTCACCCAGGGGGAGACGGATATTACCCACCTTTATCTTATTCAGCGTGGTGGCGTAAAGGCCTTTATTGAAGATGATCAGGGGGATGTGACCCTGAAAGATTTTCGTGGGGTCGGGGCCTATATTGGGGCGCTCGGAATTATTCGTGGAACGCCCGCTAACCTGAATATTGAAACAGTGGAAGACACCTTCTGTATTCTGCTGCCCAGTGAAATATTTTTAAATCTTGTGGAGCAGCAGCCATCCTTTGCTCACTACTATTTAAAAAGTTTTTCAGAAAAAATAGTTACTACAGCCTATAACGAGCTTCGACATCATAAGGCATCTAAACGCAGCGGCGACGATCTCTATCTCTTTTCTGTGCGTGTTGGTGACCTAGTAAAGACCCTGCGTAAGGTCTCAAGTATAAGTTCCATTCAGGACGCAGCCGCCATGATGGCTGAATACCGGGTGGGAAGCCTGCTTGTGTATGATCCCGCAGACGAAGAGAATATCGTAGGTATTATTACCGATCGTGATCTTCGTGGGAAGGTGGTGGCAGCTGGGCTGGATTATGGACTGCCTGTAAAAGAGATTATGACAGGGCCTGTGCAGACGGTGTTGTCTCAATCGCTCTGTTTTGATGTTTTGTTGAAAATGATGGCGACCTCTATTCATCATCTTGCAGTGGAACGCGGTGGTCGGGTGATTGGAGTTGTGACCTCCCATGATATTATGCTGCTTCAGGGCCATTCACCCTATTATCTATTTAAAGAAATTCGTGGTCAGCAGAAGATTAGTGGCTTGTATTTTCTTGCTCAAAAAATCCCCGATGTTATTCGGGGCTTGATTAAGGAAGGGGCAAAGGCTGGTAATATTACCCAGATGATAGCGATCTTGAATGATCATATCCTGGAACGGATGTTGACGTTGCTTGAAGAAGAATTGGGCCCCCCTCCTGTCCCCTATTGCTGGTTACTGATGGGGAGTGAGGGAAGAAGAGAGCAGACCTTTAAAACGGATCAAGATAACGCGATACTGTATGCCGATCCGAAAAATGATGACGAGAAACGTGCCGCAGAAAGCTACTTTAAGGGCTTTGCTGAAAAGGCTATAGATCATCTGGTGAATTGCGGATATCCGCTTTGTCCCGGTTTTATAATGGCCACCAACCCGAAATGGTGCCAGCCGCTTTCCGTGTGGAAAAAATATTTCAGTAATTGGATAGATGCACCGGATCCAGCTGAACTTCTGAATGCCACTATCTTTTTTGATTTTCGATCAGGGTTTGGAGATTCCAATTTGGCGTGCGACCTTCGTCGCCATCTGAATGCTAAGGCTCGGGAGAAGGATATGTTTCTTTTCCATCTGGCCCGCCAGTGCATGTCTACCCGGGTGCCTCTTTCATTCTTTAAAAACTTTATTGTGAACAAGGATGGAGAACATAAGCATCATCTTGATATTAAACGGCAGGGACTCACACCATTTGTAAATTTTGCACGTGTTCTCGCACTGAAATACGGTATCAGTGAAACCAATACACTCGCCCGCTTGAAGGCTCTTTATGATGCGGATTTTATCAATCGCGACATCTGGTCTTCTGCTAATGATGCCTATGAGTTGCAGATGCAGCAACGGCTTATACATCAGTTGTGGCAGATCGAAGAGGGGGTATTGCCGGATAATCACATTAATCCGGAACAGCTCTCAGACTTGGAGCGAAGAATGCTGAAGGACGCATTTACAGTTATTGAGCGCATGTATTCTGTGCTTGATAAAATGTATCCGGTTGCTTGATAATGATAAATATATTGAATCCAGGGAGCTGGTTTACCAAGGCTGATCCACTGCTTCGTGCCAATAAAGAGTTTTTTACAGCTTTTGATCAGGCTCGTCCATTAGATGATTATACCTTTGTGGTGTGTGACACAGAGCTTACTGGTTTAAACAAAAAAAAGGATGAATTGATCTCCATTGGCGCGGTGAAAATCAGGAATCTGCAGATTGATCTTTCATCCATGTTTCATCAGTTTATGCGACCGGAGAATCTTGACCCGACACAGGCAACACTGGTGCATCGGATAACACCGGAACAGCTGGAAGCAGCGGAACCAATTGAAGATGTGTTGCCACGATTTGTTGAGTATATTCAGGGAAGTCTACTTGTGGGACATCATCTGCCGCTTGATATGCATTTTTTGAATAAGGCCACAACGAAAGTTATGGGCGGGATACTCTCTAATCCCGGGGTTGATACCATGCGTCTGGCACAGGGGTACAAGCGTGTACGGCTTGGTCACTACCACGAGCATAATCCGCGTGAAATTAGTTACAATCTTGATGACCTTGGTAACGAGTATAACCTTCCCAAATTCAAACCCCATGATGCTCTCGAGGATGCCTTGCAAACAGCCTATCTTTTCCTCTATTTTATAAAGAAATTCAGGAAAGGTGGCCTGGTGACATTACGGGATGTCTTTCAGGCAGGACGGGTTGGAAGTTTCCGATATTAAAAAAGAAAATTATATTGATTGTTGTGTGTTTTATTTGGAGTTGTGTTTCGTTGTAAGGAAAAGCCCTAAACCCTTTGTCAGTCAATCGTTGACACGGATTAGGTTATTATGGTATAACACTTGGTTTTATGAAGGGAAAGTTCACTTTAATTCCAAAATGAGGAGAAGAAATTATGAGTGATGCTCAGAAGTATTGGCAGGCAAACATTCGGTTAGTTATCGGATGTCTTGTCGTCTGGTTTGCGGTTTCATTCGGTGCCGGCATTTTGTTTGTGCACCAGTTGAATGTTATCAAAATTTTAGGTGGTTATCCACTTGGTTTTTGGTTTGCCCAGCAGGGTTCTATTTACACCTTTGTGGTTCTGATCTTTTTTTACGCATGGCGTATGGGAAAGCTTGACCGTAAATTTAACGTCGACGAAGACTGAGGAGTGATCAAGAATGACTAATCTACAAATTTGGACCTATGCTGTTGTAGGGACAACCTTTGCTCTCTATATTTTTATTGCCATCAAGGCGCGCGCTACATCAACCGGGGAATTTTATGTTGCCGGTAAAGGTGTGCATCCTGTTCTTAATGGTATGGCCACGGGCGCTGACTGGATGTCTGCTGCCTCATTTATTTCCATGGCCGGTCTCATTGCCTTTAAAGGCTATGACGCATCTGTTTATCTTATGGGTTGGACTGGCGGTTATTGTCTGCTTGCCATGCTCCTTGCACCATATCTCAGAAAGTATGGAAAATTTACTGTACCTGAATTTATCGGCGATAGATTCTATTCGCAGACTGCCCGTGTTGTGGCTGTTATCTGTCTGATCGTTGCTTCTCTTACCTATGTTATTGGTCAGATGAAGGGGATTGGTGTTGCTTTCTCCCGTTTCCTTGAAATTCCTTTTAATTATGGGCTTTTTCTCGGTATGGGAATCGTGTTCATCTACGCAGTACTTGGTGGAATGAAAGGTGTTACGTATACTCAGATTGCTCAGTACTGTGTTTTGATTTTCGCGTACACCGTACCTGCTATCTTTATTTCTCTGCAGTTGACCGGTGTTGCTCTTCCTCAGCTTGGGTTGGGGGCAGTAATGGCCGATGGCTCTGGGGTATTTCTGCTCGATAAAATGGATAAGACCTTGGTTGATCTAGGGTTTAATGCCTATACGACGCAGAAAGGCAGTACCTTGAATATGTTCCTTCTTACCATGTCACTTATGATTGGTACAGCAGGTCTACCTCACGTTATCACCCGTTTCTTTACCGTACCTAAGGTTCGTGACGCACGTGCTACTGCTGGTTGGTCGCTGGTTTTTATTGCGCTCCTCTACACTACCGCTCCCGGCGTTGGTGCTATGGCTCGATTGAATCTGATTAATACTATACAGGCTGATTCCATCGCTCCTGACGTTTCTCAAAACTTGAAAATTGATGCACTTCCTGCCTGGTTTACCAACTGGGAAAAAACCGGCCTTTTGAAATACGAAGATAAGAACGGTGACGGACGTATTCAGTATGTTGGTAAAAACTTTAAAGGTACAGATGCCAATGGTAACTTGATTGTAAACGAAATGACCAAAGTCGATCGTGATATCATGGTTCTTGCCAATCCTGAAATTGCACAGCTTCCAAACTGGGTAATTGCACTTGTTGCTGCCGGTGGAATTGCGGCTGCGCTCTCAACTGCTGCAGGACTGCTTCTTGCCATCTCTTCTGCTATCTCCCATGATATCGTGAAGGGTATTATTGCAAAGGATATTGATGATAAAACCGAGCTGATGGCTGGTCGTATCGCCATGGCCGGTGCCATTGTTGTTGCGGGGTATCTTGGACTGCATCCTCCCGGATTCGCGGCTCAGGTTGTAGCGTTGGCCTTTGGTCTTGCTGCATCTTCCATTTTCCCTGCTCTTATGATGGGAATTTTTGCAAAACGTGTCAATAATACCGGTGCTGTTCTCGGTATGCTGTCAGGTCTTGGAACTACACTTGTATATATCTTCTGGTTCAAGGGTTGGTTTTTTATTCCAGGAACTGCCATGGCTGCAGATAATGCTTCCAACTGGGTCCTGGGCATCTCTCCAGGTTCCTTCGGTGCCATTGGTGCGCTGATCAACTTTACTGTTGCTCTCACCGTATCAAGCTTTACTGCACCTCCACCAGAGCACATTCAGCATCTTGTTGAGGATATTCGTATTCCAATGGGATCTAAGGGTGCCGTGGAGCATTAAGCAAAGCTGTTAAGTAGCATATCTGCCTTTTGGCAGAGAAAAAAAGCATCCGTATCTTTACGGATGCTTTTTTTTGGTTTATTGAAAGAGTGTTTATTACAAAAAATATATCAAAAGAGTGTTTGAAATGATACAGCCGGAAAATTGCTATCTGCATATAATCGATCCGCAGGAACGGTTGATGAACCATATTGATGGCGCTGACAGAGTGACTGCGACTATTAAAAAATTGGTTTGTTCTGCTCGTATTATTGGTTTGCCTATTATTGCAAACACCCAGTATAAAAAAGGTCTGGGGCCCTATGTTACCGATCTTGAGGGGTTGATGGTTGATGTCCCAAGGCCAGATAAAGTTGAATTTAACGCATTGGCAAATGCTGAGACCAGAGAACTAGTGAAGAATTTACCGGCAACGGTTCATACTGCAATAGTTGTTGGTGTTGAGACACATATCTGTATATATCAAACGGCTTGTGGGGTTCAGGAACTAGGGTTTACCCCGTGGATTGTTGCCGATGGGGTTTCATCCCGGACGGAGGAAAACCATCTCTTAGGGTTGGCACGACTCCGTGATATTGGTGCCACCGTTGGGCCGGCAGAAATGATACTGTATGAATTACTTGGACGTGCGGGGACCACTCAGTTTAAAGAAGTCTTGCCGTACATCCTGTAACTAGTGAATAATTGATAAGAATATATTTATAATCAAAACATTAAAAAAAGAACAGGCCATGAAAGGAAAAGAAATTCGTAAGCGCTTTATCGAGTATTTTGAAAAACATCATCACACCCGTGTTGATAGTTCATCCATGGTTCCAAAGGATGATCCTACACTTCTCTTTGTTAATGCGGGGATGGTTCAATTTAAAACCGTATTTATGGGTGAAGACAAACGGGATTATAATCGTGCGGTTACCAGCCAGCGCTGTGTACGAGCGGGTGGGAAACATAACGATCTTGAAAATGTTGGCTATACGGCAAGGCATCACACCTTCTTCGAAATGCTTGGGAATTTCTCTTTTGGTGACTACTTCAAAGAAGATGCGATCCGCTTTGCCTGGGAATTTCTTATTCAAGAGTTAAAGCTGCCTGCTGATCAGATGTGGGTTTCTGTTTTTGATGACGATGATGAGGCATTTGAACTTTGGGAGAAGGTCGAAGACCTTCCAAAGGGTCGTATTGTACGATTGGGTGAGAAGGATAACTTCTGGGCCATGGGTGATACCGGCCCCTGCGGGCCATGTTCAGAAATTCATATTGATCAGGGGCGTGAGGCTGGATGTGATCGTCCCGACTGTGCCGTAGGTTGTGACTGTGACCGTTTCCTTGAGCTTTGGAACCTTGTTTTTATGCAGTTCAATCGTACTGCAGATGGGAAGATAACCCCTTTACCAAGGCCGAGTATAGATACCGGTATGGGGCTTGAACGGGTGGCGGCGGTTCTTCAGGGGAAATTGAATAACTATGATACGGATCTTTTTCAGCCTGTTATTCTGAAGCTTGAAAAACTGTCAGGTCGCACGTATCTGGACAATAATGCAGATACAACTGCCATGCGCGTTATTGCCGATCATGCCCGGGCGACCACATTTTTGGTGGCCGACGGGGTCCTTCCTTCCAATGAAGGGCGTGGCTATGTTCTGCGCCGGGTAATGCGTCGCGCCATTCGCTATGGTCGTAATCTTGGCATGACCGAAATGTTTCTTGAGGCAGTGACTGCTGTTGTCACTGAAACTATGAAAGATGCTCATCCTCATTTAAAGGATTGCGCCGATCTGTTGGCCAAAGTTGTGAATAATGAGGAGTTACGTTTTGGGGAGACTCTGGAATATGGTTTGACACTGCTTGACGATGAAATTGAACGTCTCACCCAGGCAGGCGATAAGTTAATAGAGGGCGATTTTATCTTTAAGCTCTATGATACCTTTGGCTTTCCCGTGGATATTGTGCGTGATATTTCGCTGGAACGTGGGGTGGAGTTTGATAATGATGGTTTTGTTTCCGCGATGGAAAAACAGCGAACCCAATCCCGTGCATCCCGTAAAGGAGAGAACGTACGACTCCTTGGGCAGGGCGTTAAGGAACTCATTGAAAGTGGCAATAAAAGTGAATTTACAGGCTATGATGGACTTGTCTCTGAGGCGAAAGTGTATGGACTCCTCGATCGTGAAGGGAATGTATGCAAGGAACTGGTAAAAGGAACAGAGGGGCAACTTTTTGTCACCACTACTCCCTTTTATGCGGAATCTGGCGGCCAGGCAGGAGATACAGGAAAAGTTACATGGGAGGACGGTGAGGCTGAGGTGTGTGGAACCATCACGGAAGGTGAGGGGATTATACTGCACCGGGTGAAGGTCAGTCGTGGAACACTGGTCACTGGAGGAGCCATTCAGCTCCAAGTTCAAACAGAAATACGAAATGATACCGCTTCCAATCATACTGCAACCCATCTGCTTCAGGCGGCCCTAAGAGAACTTCTTGGAGATCATGTGAAGCAGGCTGGCTCACAGGTTACACCGGATAGGCTACGATTCGATTTCACCCATTTTTCCCCACTTACGCAGGAAGAGAAAGAGTCCATCGAAAGACGCGTTAATGAAAAAATCCGCGAAAACATAGCCACCGACACTACTGTTCTTGATCGGGATCAGGCAATAGAACAGGGAGCAACTGCTCTTTTTGGTGAGAAGTATGGGGAGAGTGTCCGTGTTGTAAGCCTTGGTGAGTTCTCAAAAGAGCTTTGCGGAGGAACACACGTTGGAGCAACGGGCGGGATTGGTTTTTTTCAGATCCTATCCGAAGCTGGTATTGCCGCGGGAGTTCGCCGTATTGAGGCGGTAACTGGCAGTGGTGCACAGGAAAGAGTGCTGAGCCTTGCAAGGCGTGAGCACGATGTCTGTGAGCTTTTAAATGTACAGCCTGAAAATATTGTAGAGCGCCTAGATAGTATGGCGAGTTCCATGAAACGTCTTGAAAAACAAGTTGCCGATTTATCTACCCAGCTCGCAACGTCCGATCTTGGTGATCTCCTCTCTTCGGCAAAGGAGATTGAGGGGGTTCAGGTAGTGGCGGCCGCTATTCCACTAGACAGCCCAAAAACATTGCGGGAAGTGGGAGATAAAATGCGCAATGATATGGGGAGTGGGGTTGCCGTCCTTGGAGGAGATATAAACGGCAAGGCTGCATTGCTTGCAATAGTCTCAAAGGACCTTACCAAAAGAATTAAGGCAGGCGAGCTTGTTAATAGGATCGCACCCATTGTCGGCGGCAAGGGTGGTGGACGGCCCGATATGGCACAGGCTGGAGGTTCCATGCCAGATAAGATAAATGAGGCCATAGCGGCCGTTTATGAAAACGTAAGAGAATTGCTGCTGAAATAGATTTCGGAAAAGGTTTGTCAGGCAATGGAGGGTAACTCTCCGGCTGGAAAAATAATGTTGAATGGGACCTTCTTTTTTTTTGGTTTCCAAGTAGAGATCATGGATGAGGTACCACAAAAATATTAGTAAAGAGGCTGAGAAAATCTTTTGAAAATAATTCGATGAATCTAATTATAGGAAATAGTGAAATAAATCGAGCTATTGTTCAAAACAGTTTCTATCAAAATAGAGATTTCAAGCCTTTGACTCTCTTATAAAAAAGTTGACAGTACACTGTATATGCGGTACAACCGTTTTTCGTGTTGTGAATCACCATTCATTTTGGGCGGTTTTTTTGAGTTATCTTAGCTAATCAGGAGCAGAGAAAATGGTTTCAATGGATATCACCCTGTTTCTTCAGATCGTGAACGCTTTTGTTCTGATGTTTCTACTTAACGGAATCATCTACAAGCCGGTACTGAAGATTTTGGCAGAAAGGAAAGTAAAATTACAAGGCATGCGTGATGATGTAACTAAGTATGAAGATAATGCCCGCAGACGCCAGGAAGAAGTAGACAAAAAGATGCATAAGGCCTCTAGTCAGGCCAAGGCTGCACTTGATAATGCACGTGCTGGAGCGAAGGCTGCCGGTGAAGAGAAGCTTGCCGCTATCAAGGCTGAAGCCGATACTGAAAAAGATAAACAGCTGGTGGATATTAAATCCCAGGTTGAGGCTGCTCGGAAAAATCTTGAAGCAGGACTTGACGGATTTGCATCTGCCATGGCAGGAAAAATTTTGGGAAGGAGTCTGTAAGGATGAGGGGAATGAAGCGAACAATCGGGAAAAGTGCACTTGTTGCGCTGATTCTGTGGTTTGCCTTGGCAGCAGGAAGTGTCTGGGCTTCAGACCACGGAACTACAGCAGCAACCGGTGAGGGAATGCCCACAGCCGATGCTCACGCATCTGCTGAGATGCAAGGCGAGGCAAATGCCGGTCATGCAATAGTTGAAGGGCATGCAGCAGAAGTTGCAGCAGTTCATGGTGATGCTGCTGCCGGCGGACATGGCGATGTCCATGTTGCGGACAGCCTGTCGCCTGAGAAACTCAAGGATCTCGGTTGGAGGGTGATGAACTTTATCGTCCTGATGATTATCCTTGTGAAGTTTGGAGCAAAGCCAATTGCAAATGGCCTTGGCGCACGGCGTCAGCAGATTAAAGATGAAATTGAAGATCTTGAAGCAAAAAAGGTCGATGCTGAAAAGGCGTACAAAGAGTTCTCTGCAAAACTTGAATCCGTTGAAAAAGACGTTGGTTCCATCGTAGAAAAGGCGGTAGCTCAGGCTGAAATTGAGAAAGTCAAAATTATTGAAGCTGCCGAAAAGTCTGCTGATGATGTTAAGCGCTCTGCTGAAATGGCAATTGCCAACGAAGTTACCGCTGCGAAGCGTAGCCTCAAGGTGACTGTTACGGAGCAGGCAGCAGTGATGGCAGAAGAGTTAATCATTAAGAATCTGACTGCAGATGATCAGGTCAAGATTATCGAAGATTACTTAGATAAAGTAGGAGCCGTCCAGTGAAACAGATAATCTTAGCTAGACGATATGCCAAGGCGCTTTTTGCTGTTGGTAAAGATGATGGAAAGCTTGAAGAGTATAATAATGCGCTTCAGGGATTAAATGAAATATTTGCCTCCGATGTCGGATTGGCAGATTCATTAACGAACCCCCTTTATCCCATGGATGTCCGGGAAAAGGTAATGGAAGGTATTGTTGCCTCCATGGGTGTCGATAAAGTTATGGGCAATTTTCTCAACCTGCTGGTCGAGAAAAAACGTGCTGATGTTCTTCCGGATATTGCAGAAGAATTTCAGATCATGGTTGATGAAGAAAAGAATGTCAGTCATGGCAGCGTGGTCTCAGCAGTAGAATTGAGTAAAGAATTGCAGGCCAAAGTGCAGGCAACATTAGAAAAGCTTACCGGCAAGACAGTGGAACTGACGCCTAGTGTAGATCCTTCAATTATTGGCGGTATCATTGCCAAGGTTGGCGATCTTGAATTGGACGGAAGTATCAAAACACAACTTGCAGGTTTAAAAGATTCCATTAAGGGGAGAGAATAGAAATGCAAATCAAAGCCGAAGAAATCAGTCAGATTATAAAAGATCAGATTGGTGAGTACGAAACCAGTATTGACCTCAATGAGACCGGTACCGTCATCTCCGTTGGTGATGGTATTGCACGTGTCTACGGAGTAAAGAATTGTATGGCCATGGAGCTTCTTGAGTTCCCAGGCGGTATTATGGGACTTGCTCTGAACCTTGAGGAAGACAACGTAGGTTGTGCTGTTCTTGGTAACGTTTCCGGAATTAAAGAGGGTGACCTTGTTAAGCGTACCGGGAAAATTGCTGAGGTTCCAGTTGGACCGGAACTTGAAGGCCGTGTTGTTGATGGTATTGGTTTCCCAATTGATGGACAGGGTGACATTAACGCCAAGCTGAGCTCCAAAGTTGAAGTTGTTGCTCCAGGTGTTATTGCCCGTAAGGGTGTTCATGAACCATGTTACACTGGTGCCAAGGCAGTTGATGCCATGACTCCTGTTGGACGTGGACAGCGTGAGTTGGTTATTGGTGACAGGCAGATTGGTAAAACAGCACTTTGTGTTGATGCCATTATTGCCCAGAGAGACACCGACGTTCATTGTGTCTATGTTGCTATTGGTCAGAAGAAATCCACAGTTGCTCTCGTTGTTGAAGCACTGAGAAAACATGACGCTATGAGCTACACCACGGTTGTTGCAGCCTGTGCCTCTGATCCTGCGCCAATGCAGTATATCTCAGCATTTACTGGAACTGCCATGGGTGAGTATTTCCGTGACAATGGCCAGCATGCACTCATCGTGTATGATGATCTTTCCAAGCAGGCTGTTGCTTATCGTGAGCTCTCTCTGCTTCTTCGTCGTCCACCTGGACGTGAAGCATATCCTGGTGATATTTTCTACAACCATTCTCGTCTCCTTGAGCGTTCTTCCAAGGTTAATGATGAGCTTGGTGCTGGATCTTTGACCGCGCTTCCAATCATTGAGACTCAGGCTGGTGACGTTTCTGCCTTTATTCCAACAAACGTTATTTCCATTACAGATGGTCAGGTGTATCTTGAACCAAATCTGTTCTTCTCTGGTGTTCGTCCAGCGATTAATGTTGGTCTGTCAGTATCGCGTGTTGGTGGTGCTGCTCAGGTAAAAGCCATGAAGCAGGTTGCCGGTACCCTTCGTCTGGATCTTGCCCAGTTTCGTGAATTGGCTGCATTTGCTGCATTTGGATCTGATCTTGATGCTGCAACCCAGGCACAGTTGACCCGTGGTGAGCGTCTTGTTGAAATTCTCAAGCAGCCACAGTATGCACCTCTTCCAATGGAGAAGCAGGTAACTATTCTCTATGCTGGTGCTAACGGATATCTTGATCCCCTTCCAATCGACACCATGGCGGATTACGAGAATGAGATGTACAGCTATATCGAGTCTAACGACGCCTCTATCTTTGCTGATCTGAAAGAGCAGGAAGAGTTCACCGATGCTATTAAAGAAAAACTGAACAAGGCACTCGATGCCTTCGGTGAAACCTTTAAGGCTACCAAGGGTCTCAAATAATAGAGGAGAACGTTTACTATGCCTAGTTTAAAAGACGTTCAAGATAAGATCGTTGGTGTCAAGAAGACATCACAGATCACATCGGCCATGAACATGGTCGCCTCGGCGAAACTCCGTGGCGCCCAGGAGAAGATGGAAAATTTCTTCCCCTATGCCGATAAATTTAATAAAACCATGTCAACCCTGTCGGGTGGCGGCAACACTGATCAGTTCCCTCTTATGGAAGTAAGAGATGTGAAGACTGTTGAAATTGTAGTCGTAACATCGGATCGTGGCTTATGTGGTTCCTTTAACTCCAAGATCGTAAAACTTGCTGAACAGAAGATGCGAGAGTACGAAGCTGAAGGAAAGACCGTCAGCTTTGTATGTGTTGGGAAAAAAGGACACCAGTCACTGAAGAAAACCGGCAAAGTTCGTAAGCAGTATCTCGATATCATGGCAAATTTTCAGATGTTTAATGCCAGAGAAATTGCTCAGGAAGTTGCCACTTCCTTTACCAGTGGTGAAGCTGATAAGGTAGAGGTTATCTACGGACATTTCAAGTCAGTGGCAGTACAGTATGCAAATGCACAGGATTTGTTGCCCATCACTCCCATTGAGAGTGGTGAGGAAACAGAAACCCAGGCCTCTGGTGATTATATCTATGAGCCTTCAACTGAAGAGATCATGGATGTGATGCAGCCTCTGTATCTGAATGTGATTTTATATAACGCCATGCTTCAAGTTGGTGCATCCGAGCATGCTGCTCGAATGACCTCCATGGATAATGCAACTACCGCATGTAGGGATATCGTTAAGGATCTTACCCTTGTTTTCAATAAGGCAAGGCAGGCAGCAGTAACTGGCGAATTGATGGACATCGTTGGTGGTGCTGAGGCCCTTAAGGGATAATTAACCATACGCAAATATTCTTTTTTTAATACTTTGAGGAGGGAGATATCCCGATGAGTGATCAAAACGTAGGAAAAATAACACGAGTAATTGGCCCCGTAGTCGATGTTGAATTCGCGGCAGGAAAACTGCCAAACATTCTGGATGCACTTTTTGTAACGAACCCTGGCATCAATGATGATGCCGACAACCTGGTTGTCGAAGTTGCTCTGCATCTTGGTGATAACGCCGTCCGTTGTATCGCAATGGATTCAACCGATGGTCTTGTTCGCGGCATGGAAGCACGTGATTCTTCATCCCCAATCACCATTCCTGTTGGCGAGCCTGCTCTTGGCCGTATCATGAATGTTGTTGGACGCGCCGTTGATGGATTGGGTGACATTACATCTGACAAGCAGCTGCCTATACATCGTGACGCTCCAGCATTTACCGATCAGGACACCGAGGTTCGTGTTCTTGCAACTGGTATTAAAGTAATCGATCTCCTTGTTCCATTCCCAATGGGTGGAAAAATGGGTCTGTTCGGTGGTGCTGGTTGTGGAAAGACCGTTATTATGATGGAGATGGTTAATAACATCGCCATGCATCATGGTGGAATTTCTGTATTCTGTGGTGTTGGAGAGCGTACCCGTGAAGGAAACGATCTTTACAACGAAATGAAAGAGTCCGGTGTACTTCCAAAAGCCGCACTTGTTTATGGTCAGATGACTGAACCTCCAGGAGCTCGTTCTCGTGTAGCACTTACCGGCCTTACCGCTGCTGAGTACTTTCGTGATGAAGAGGGACAGGATGTTCTCTTTTTTGTAGATAATATCTTCCGTTTCACCCAGGCTGGTTCTGAGATTTCGGCTCTTCTTGGTCGTATCCCATCTGCTGTTGGTTATCAGCCAACACTGGCTACCGATCTTGGTGCACTTCAGGAACGTATTACATCAACCACCAAAGGTTCTATTACAGCAGTACAGTGTGTATATGTACCTGCGGATGATCTTACCGATCCTGCTCCCGCTACCACATTTGCTCACCTTGACGGAACCGTTGTTCTTTCTCGTCAGATTGCAGAACTTGGTATTTATCCTGCGGTTGATCCACTCGATTCAACTTCTCGTATTCTTGATCCAAATGTTGTTGGTCAGGAACACTATGATGTTGCTCGTGGCGTTCAGATTGCACTGCAGAAATACAAAGATCTTCAGGACATCATTGCTATTCTTGGTATGGATGAGCTTTCTGAAGAAGATCAGATTCTTGTTGGTCGTGCTCGTAAAATTCAGCGTTTCCTCTCTCAGCCATTTACTGTTGCTGAGGTTTTCACTGGTATGGCTGGTAAGTTTGTTTCTGTTGAAGACACCGTATCTGGTTTCAAGGAAATCCTTGAAGGTAAGCATGATGAAATGTCTGAAAACTCAGTTTATATGGTTGGTTCCATTGCTGAAGCTCTTGAGAAAGACGCAAAGACAGCTGCATAAGTTAACAGACAAGCATACGAGGATATACAATGGCACAACAAATACATTTAGAAGTAGTGACTCCAGCTGGAGCTGTGGTTAACGAGGATGTCGACATCGTTAATGCACCCGGTTATGGTGGTGACTTTGGTGTGTTGGCCAATCATGCTCCCTTCCTCTCCACTATCAAAATCGGACTCCTGACCTATGAGCAGGGTAAAGATAGAAAAAGTCTGATGATTAGCGGAGGCTTCTCTGAAGTCTCCAATAATAAGATCACTTTTCTTGTCGAAAGTGCTGAATTTGGTAGTGAGATTGATGTAGATAGAGCTATGAAGGCCAAAGAGCGAGCAGAAAAACGTCTTACTCAGGCTGCAGCGCATGATGATGCATTTAATCAGATTAGGGCAGAAGCTGCTCTGCAACGCGCACTTTCACGAATCAAGGCTTCAAAGATTGCCTGATTAGGGAATCTATAGTAATCTAAAAAGGTCGTCCTTCGGGACGACCTTTTTTTTTATCTTTTTGTATCGGTATCTTTGATGTCAACAATATATCTTTTGAGGTGTGTATATGAAAGCTAAGGAACGAATGGCAATTGCCAGGCAAATGCCCGTTGAAATGACTCCTGAAGAAAGAGTTCAAAGTTTCAATGAAATAGTTGAAGGCTACAGTGAGTTTACTGCCATTCTTGAAGCTGAACGTTGTCTTCAGTGTAAAAAACCTAGCTGTATGAACGGGTGTCCAATACATAATAATATACCTGGCTTTATTGCACAGCTGCGAGAAAAGAAATTTGAAGAGGCGTACTGGACCATTCGAAACACATCGTCTATGCCTGCTATTTGTTCTCGTGTCTGTCCTCATGAATTCCAGTGCGAGGGCTCCTGTGTCCGTGGTAAGGGGAAAGGCCAATCCGTAGCCATTGGTATGCTTGAAAGATTCGTTGTTGACTGGATGGTTAAAAACAAAAAGCCTATGCATAATGAATGTGCAATTCCAGGAAAGAAAAAAGTAGCTGTTATAGGTTCTGGCCCTGCTGGTATGACCGTTGCATACTGGCTTTCTCATAAAGGCATTCCCTGTACTATTTTCGAATCATTGCCTGTATACGGAGGAATGCTGACAGTTGGTATTCCAGCTTTTAGGCTGCCTAGAGAAATCATAAGTGCGGAATTCGAAGCACTGAAGAGTTGTGGTGTTACTTTAGAACATGAAGTTGTTATAGGAAAAGATAAGACAATAGAAGATTTAAGGGCAGAAGGTTTTGACGCCATTTTTAATGGTGTTGGAGCTCATGCCAGCAGAAAACTTGGTCTTGACGATGAAGAAAGTACTAAAGGAGTCTCACACGGTGTTGATTATTTAAGACGAGTTAACCTTGGTGAAAAACTTGATCTTGGGAAGAAAGTTGTTGTTGTTGGAGGTGGAAATGTAGCCATTGATGTAGCACGAACAGCGCTTCGATTAGGTTCTAAGGATGTCTTTATTCTCTACAGAAGAAGTCGTGAAGAGATGCCAGCCTCTGTTGCAGAGATTCATCATCTAGAGGAGGAGGGGGTGCGCATCGAATTTCTTGCTGCTCCTATCAAGATTCACTCAGAAAATGGAAACCTTACCAAGGTAGAGTGCATCAGGATGGTACTTGGTGAACCCGACGATTCAGGACGGAGACGTCCAGTTGTTCAGGAAGACTCAAATTTTATGATTGAAGCTGATTCTATAGTCCCAGCTATTAGCCAAAATGTTGATCATACTGCTGATGAGGGAATTGAAGTAGATCTTATGTCATGGGGTACCTACAATACAGATCCCAGAACGCTTCAAACCTCTTTAGAATATATGTTTGCAGGCGGGGATAACGTTCTTGGTCCCCAAACTGCTGCTAAGGCGGTGTATCAGGGGAAGGTTGCAGCTGAATCCATTGAACGATATCTTAATGGGCAGGATTTAAAAGAGGATCGGGAGTTTTTATGCGATCAAATTGACTGGTAAAGGGTAAATGATCCCTGGAACTTCATAATGATGCGCTAGTAACTATTTATCGGACTGTAATTATAATCAAAAAAGGCCATTATCTCCCACTGGGAAATAATGGCTTTTTTCTTTGACGATTACAGGCTGGCTGCGGTGGAGTGGATATAGCTCTGTACTCCGGTGACAATATCATTTGCTATGATATCGAGGAATGAATCTGTGTTAAGATTATCTGAGTCTGAAAGATTGGTTATAAAGGCCACTTCAACCAAAATTGCTGGCATTTCGGCACCGATGAGAACATAAAAAGGTGCCTGCTTAACACCAAGATTCTTGAAATTATTTTTTTGTATCCCTTCAATACCATCACATAGAGAATTATGAACAAAGCCTGCAAGTCTGGATGATTCATTAATTTTAGAGTTCTTCATAATATCAGAAAGGATATCCTGGAGATCACTCATTTGATGGGTAGAGGTTGCATTCTCAAAGGCGGCAACCCGCATTGCCTCGGCATTTGTAGATAAATTCAAGTAATAGGTTTCAAGCCCATGAACCTTTGGTGAAGGATGAGCGTTAATATGAAGAGATATAAACAGATCTGCATCATTGGTATTCGCAATTGCAGTACGTTCTTCTAGTGGAATGAATTGATCATTATCCCGGGTAAGGATTACCTCAGCTCCTGTTTCTTTTGCAAGCGCTGGGGCGAGTTTTTTGGCAATCTTCAGTACGATGTCCTTCTCTTTGAGCCCAAATGCTGAAGCGCCTGGGTCCTTTCCACCATGACCCGGATCAATAACTATTTTTCTTACGCCAAGCCCTAATTGCTGAGCAAGGGAAAGTTCCGTCTTTGTAAATTGTTCGTTATTTTCCTCAATACCAGTACTCTTTTTATGAGAATTGATTGCCGTCTTTTTAAAATCTTCAAGTACAATTAAATCACCTTCAAGAAGAGTTTCTGATTTTACTACGGAATCCTCTTCTGTGGATATATTAGATGGTGGTCTTGGTAATACCTTGGCGGACTTTTTGGCGAGAAGTTTTGATTCACCACGGACATCAATTACAACACGAAAAGGATCAGGCAAACTGAAGATTTTGTAATCTGATATTGATTCGATATCAAGAACGACCCTGACGACTTCAGGGGTGAACTGTCCTGTTCGTATCTGTTTTAATAGGCCGTCTTCGATAGGGATAGGCGAGCGATATTTTGGGTCAATATATGATTGCTGGAAGTCAAGATAGAGCCTTCTTGGTTTATTGCCATTTTTTTCAAGGAGTCTCTCTCTGTAGCGTACTGGGCCTGATGCTTTAATTACAACGCGGGTATAGTTATTTGATGACCAGTATTTAACCGGGAGTACGTAGCTCAAATTTTCAAGATAGGTGCGTTTGAGCATGACATCCGGAAGAGGGATATTATGTTCTTTGGAAAGCGACTTTAAGCGGTCTGAGGCATGCGCATACATATCACCATTACGATAGTTGGCAATAATACGAGTATAGTGTTCTGCAGCTTTTTGAGGATTATTCTTTTTATTCAGATAGAGGTTACCAACGGCATACAGAGCATCATCGGCAAGGCTATTATCAGGAAAAAGATCTGAAACATCACGATAGTAAGAAATCGCTTCCTGGATATCTAAATCATTTTTAAAGCGACGATACATTTTGGAATACATTCTTCCAAGCATGTAAAGGCTGGGGGCAGCGAAATCGGATTTAGGGCCGGAAAGGTAAATCTTTCTAAAATTGCGGACTCCATTCATCCAATTACCACGAGAGGCGCCAAGCGTCGTATTGGTGTGTAGTTCGTTATAATAAAATTTGGCTTGCTGGTAACGTTTTTCAAGGCTCGAAAAATCGGGGGAAGTCTCCCTGTCGACAGCCGCTGAGCTGAAAGCTGCAGGCATACATATGCTGAAGGCCAGAAAGAGAAAAGAAAGTTGAAAAAATCTTACCATTACACCTTGTTAGGGACTATTCCGGTTGGAAGAGGCAGAGTTTAGAAACTATATGAATATTGAAAGAACGACATCATTAACATATTTACAGAAGTATACCTAAAAGAATAGCCGATGGCAAAAGAAAATACACATATTCCTCTTCAAGTTCAAGAAGAAGTGCTTGATGTTGAAACTCATTAAGAGTTCTATTAATTCAGTAGCTTCGTAAGTTCATACAGGACGTCTAGTGCCTGCCGTGGGCTGAGTTCATCAACCTCAAGTTCTTCCAGCATTTTCCTCAGAGGATCCTGCTGAGCTTGTGGGAAAAGTGATAATTGATTGGGGTGAACTTTGCTACGAGATTTTCTGGGATTGTTACTTTTGGCAATGGTGGGGGTCCCATCGTGGCTGAATTCTCCATGTTCTATATTCTTCAAGATTTCACTGGCACGTTTGACTACACGTTCAGGAACACCTGCAAGTGCTGCAACCTGAATACCATAGGAGCGGTTCGTTCCACCTTTTACAAGTTTATGAAGAAAGATGATTGTATCGTTCCATTCCCGCACAGCAATGGAATAATTACGGACACGTTCTTCTGTTTTTGCAAGATCCGTCAGCTCATGATAGTGAGTGGCAAAAAGGGTTTTAACGCCCTTGTTGTTTTTTTGGACAAGATCCTCTGCCACGGCCCAAGCGATAGAGAGGCCATCAAAAGTGGATGTTCCACGTCCAATTTCATCAAGAATTACGAGGCTTTTTTCCGTTGCATTATTTAAAATATTTGCCGTCTCATTCATCTCAACCATAAAAGTTGACTGGCCACGACGCAGGTCATCCATGGCGCCGACACGGGTAAAAATTCTGTCTACAATACCTATTACTGCAGTTTGTGCAGGAACAAAGGATCCCATCTGGGCCATAAGTACAATAAGGGCCGTCTGACGAAGAATTGTGGATTTACCAGCCATATTAGGACCAGTAATAATCAGAACTTCTTCGGTGTCCTGGTCAAGATGGACATCATTTGGAACAAACTTTCCATTTGGAAGCGATCGCTCAATAACCGGATGTCTGCCTTCAATGATATCAATAATCTCTTCTTCGTTGACCTCTGGGCGTTTGTAGCGATGAAGGTGAGCGACTTCTGCAAGACAGACAAGAAAGTCTGTTTTGGCAAGCAACCCGGCACTTTTTAAGAGCCTTGAGCTTTCGGCAGCGAGCTGTGCACGGATATTAGTGAAAAGTTCATATTCGAGTTCAAGCCTTCTGTCCTGAGCGCCAAGAACCTTAGTTTCGAATTCTTTGAGTTCAGGAGTGATAAAACGTTCGGCATTAACCAGCGTCTGTTTGCGAATGTAACTTTCTGGCACATTGGCGGACTGGAGTCTGCTCACTTCAATAAAATAGCCAAAAACCTTGTTAAATCCAACTTTTAGTTTGGCGATACCTGTGTTTTTCCGTTCCTGAGTTTCAAGGTCAAGAATAAGCTGCTTGCCATGACGCTGGATATGGACAAGTTCATCGAGTTCTTGGTTATAGCCTTCCTTTATTAATCTACCATCGCGTAGGGTAATGGGCGCTTCTTCATTGACGGTAGTTTCTAGAAGATGGTGAATGTCGCTGAGAATATCCAGTTCGTTACCAAGGTTTTGTATCCGCTCTGCATCGCACTGTAGTAATAGCTCTTTGATGGATGGTAGTTTGGCAAGAGAGTGCTTTAGGGCAAGCATGTCGCGGCCGTTGCCATTTCCAAGGACCATACGACTATTGAGGCGTTCAATATCGTATATGGCTGTAAGTAACTCCCTGAAGTTAGCTCGGATGGCGGTATGGGTGTGAAAAAATTGTACTGCACCGAGCCTTGCATTAATCCGGGTAACATCCTGAAGCGGGAATAGAATCTCCTGTTTCAGCATTCTAGCTCCCATGGGAGTGCAAGTGTGATCGAGCACGGAGAGAAGTGAGCCTTCACGTTGGGAACCGATAATTGTTTGGGTCAGTTCTAGATTTCTTCTTGAGGAGTCATCAATCTGTAAGATAAGGTTTAGATCAATGGGCGTCAGTTTCTCAATATGGCTGATATCACTTTTTTGCGTTTCTACTATGTAATCGAGTAGAACTCCAGCGGCTATTATTGCCTGGGTAAAGGTCACACAGCCAAATCCTGAAAGATTATTAACCTGGAAATGTTCTGTAAGGAGTTCTTTGCTACTGCCAAAGTGAAACTGAGTAGCAGGGCGGTTAGTGATGCAGAGTCCTGGCAGTAAAGTGGTGGCTGTTTGTATCAAATCACCAAGGAAATCCTTGTCGTTTTCATTTACAAGCAGTTCTGCAGGCGTCATACGGGTCAACTGATCGAGTACGGACTCAGCGTTCTGCTTAGGATCACTAAATTCACCAAGAAGAAATGATCCTGTGGAAAGATCAAGGAAGCTAATTCCGTAAAGAGTTTCATTCCCTTTTGTTTTACAACAAATTGCTGCAACGTAAAGATTGTCTTTGTCGTCGAGGAGGCCTGAATCGGTTACGACACCGGGAGAGACAACACGAACAACTTCACGACGTACAATTCCTTTTGCCTCACTCGGTGTTTCGGTTTGTTCACAGATGGCAATTCGGCGCCCGGCTTTTACGAGCTTGGCGAGATAATTAGGTGCAGCATGATATGGAATGCCACACATAGGAACTCTGTTGGCATCGTTTTTACTATTTCGTGAAGTAAGAGTGATACCAAGAATTTTTGATGCGATGATAGCATCCTCAAAGAACATTTCGTAGAAGTCTCCCATCCGGTAGAAAAGGATGGTGTCTGGATGTTGTTCTTTTATCCCAAGGTACTGTTGAAGCATTGGGGTGACTTTTGTAGCTTTGGTCATGGTGTTTTATTGTTTCTGTAAAAGGTTAAAACCTTCGCCTTTAGGCGAATAGCATTTTGCTAGCAGTTGCGTTATGTTTGGTGAATGGAATATCGTCAAGGAAGTCATACCAAGTATAAAATAGAATATCAT
>Ga0208901_1000073_pt1 | contig 67449 bp, 56 predicted proteins | sample AntAceMetag02UKF_FD_184764 | JGI IMG/M metagenome (GOLD analysis project Ga0208901, IMG submission 184764) | Saline lake microbial communities from Ace Lake, Antarctica - Antarctic Ace Lake Metagenome 02UKF (SPAdes) (version 2) | ecosystem: Environmental > Aquatic > Non-marine Saline and...
CAGAAATGTGATTTTAAACAGCATAATTCTATGATTCTATGTTGAACCAATCGAATGACAACAAGTTTTTTCCTGACACCCGAAACCTGACACCTGAAAAAGGTCTATAAGAGAGCAAAGTCGAGTAACGCGCAAATGCCTGTCAAACAACGGTGAATCGAATTCATTCACGGGTATTGAACTTAAAACAAGCAAATAAATAGCCTGTGGGACAAAGGGACGGTGAAGAAAATATCCGTTCATGGTTGCGCCCGGATGTGCGGCGGGCTTTAACCGGCGGCACAAACGCATAATATCATCACCGTCCCTGCTTCCCATCGGGCTTATTGTCGTAATACCAAAATGGAGAGTTGCGTTTTTTTATTCCGAAAGTTAATAATGTAGCTGACTCGCTACCCTAATTTAAAATACATCAGGACAACAGATGAATCCACACAAAAGAGTTCTCCTATTAATTGTCATAATGGCAACCGTAACGATAATTGTCGAGTTTGTTGCGATCGGCTTACTTTACCGCACCGCGCTTGAAGAGCAAAAAGCACGGCTTACGGTGACAGCCAAAAGTCAAGCCCGTTTGATTGAAGCCATTGCCCGGTTTGATGCCGTACACAATAAAGGTTATCCTGAAGGCGCAGGAGAAGCGACACTCAGCCAAATCGTCGACGCGCACAATCATTATAAGGGGTTTGGCGGGACCGGCGAATTTACGCTGTCGAAAAGGGAGGGAGATGAAATCGTTTTTCTAATCAATCATCGGCACTATGACCTTCAGAATCCGAAACCCGTGCCTTTCAAATCGAAGTTGGCGCAGCCCATGAGGCTAGCGCTGTCAGGACAGTCCGGCACCATTATCGGCCTCGATTACAGGGGGGTCAAGGTGCTGGCTGCATACGAGCAGGTAGGTCACTTAAATTTAGGCATCGTAGCCAAAATTGACCTTGCCGAGGTTCGCGCGCCTTTCGTAAAAACCGCATTAATAAGTGGGCTTATCGGACTGATTGCCGTCACCGTGGGGACGATGCTCTTTATTTATATCACCAACCCTCTCCTAAAGGAAATGCAAGAAACCATTGAAACCCTCAAAGAGGCGCTAACGAAAGTAAAACTCTTAGGCGGCTTATTGCCGATCTGCGCCTCCTGCAAAAAAATCCGCGATGACAAAGGGTACTGGAACCAGATTGAAACTTATATCAGAGACCACTCTGAAGCCGAATTCAGCCACAGTATTTGTCCCCAATGCGCTAAACAACTTTATCCGGATCTGAAATTGAGTGAAAAAGAAGGAAAGGGGTCAAGTCTGCCTTTGACTCTTAGTTCTAATTTCGGAAAACAGTAAGAGTCAAAGGCAGACTTGACCCCATGACGAACAGGATGAAAGCGAAGATGTTCGAGCGGCGGGTGTTGAAAGTTTATATGAAATTCTTGGCATCCTTCATTTAAGCCAAAAAGTAGTTTACACTTTCGTGATTTCTCATTTTCGCAGAGAAATTGGAAACTGGAAATTGGAAATTAGAAAAAAGCACATTAATTCGGATGTGTTATCCAATTTCCAGTTTCGAATTTCCAGTTTCAGCATCCGATTTTCAGATTCGACGTCCGATTTTCAACCAGAAAACATACCCCATTTCCGGGAAAAGTGTAAACTTATGGATGAAGGATGCCAAATTCTTGAAAATAGATCAGAGCCTTATATTCACAATGCGCTTAAAGATCCTTCCAGTAGGGTGAGAGCAGTGGCAGTGCTTACTTATGAAGAATATGATAAAATCATTTTTAGTAAGGCATTGTCTGTTATACGAAAACTAATGCAAGAAGATCCTGACGAAGCAGTGCGCCATTATGCTAAATACGTATTAAAACATTATGGTGTTGGGGATATTCCTGAGTAAGAGTGGGGCCTAGGGTGGCAGCGGTGGCAGCATGGCGCTCGTTTAAAGTTCAATTGCAATATAAGATCAATCTCTAGAAAGCCAACAAACAGTTGCAGCCGGTAAAGACGGCTGAACTGGGTGTTGAGGACATCATTAAAAATGCCATACTCGTTATTTCATGAGAAATTTCCGGAAATAGCTGGAAATGAAACGCGTTCTATTACAGTTATTAACAATCCTGGATTGCCTGCTGACTCTTATGGATTGATAGAGTCTTATTGTGATGAACCGGATTGTGATTGTCGTCGTGTTTTCTTGAGTGTTCTATCAAAGAAACAAGAGAAAATATTGGCTGTAATAGCTTTTGGCTGGGAGAAAAAACAGTTTTATGCAAAATGGTTTGGAGACAATGACCCACAAACCATCAGTGAAATGCAGGGGCCAATATTAAATTTAGCAAGTCCACAATCAAAGTTTGCGCCAGAACTTTTAGAGTTAGTCAGTAGTGTTGTTTTAAAGGATAAGAAATATATTGAACGGTTAAAAAGACACTATGCAATGTTTAGAACGGATATTCGGAAAAGTTTGCGAAAAAATGAAAATGGCGGAAATAGTAACATTGTGCCTTTTCCTCAAAAAATTGGTCGTAATATGCCATGCCCATGCGGGTCAGGCAAGAAGTACAAAAAGTGTTGTTTAACAAAAAAATCGAGGTGACCTCTTTAGTTCTCAGCCAAAACCCTTATGTGAAATACTTGAAACAACCAGTAACTATGCGACTGGACCGTGATACTGTTTTTAGACAGGATCAACAAGATTTACGGGATTCTTTATTTCAGGAAACAAGTACAAAGCAAGTAGTGCCCGGACCAAGAGTTATAAATACGAAGACTGTTTGATTTTGTTGCCATAACCCGACCTTCCCAAAGCGAAGTAAGTATTTTCAATTTCTTCTGGAAATTGAAAATGAAAACAAAAAAATCCTGCAAATCCTGTCGAACACGCCGTCTGTATTGTCGTTTGAAACGGCAAAGCCTTTTCATTTCTCGCCGCCAACCGGTGGATTGGTAACGATTTAGATTACCTGTATGCGAAGGGTGTGGAAAATCTCTTCCATAGAATCAGGTTGCTTTATTTTTTTGATCTGTTTTTCAACCAACTGATACTGAAGGTCATTCTCCTGATCTGATAACCGACGGTAATATCCCAGGCGTCTTCCCAAGATAAAATTAATCTGATCAGCCTCTTTCAAAGATAAAAACCGATCCATGATGCTTAGGAGACGATCTTTGTCATCAGGCAATTGGCCCCTGATTTCCAGAAGCAAGTCTACGCTGTGGTGATTGGCATAATGACTGTTGATGCCGTCAAGATGTTCAAGGAGTAGCCGTTGTTCTGAAATCATATGGGTTTCCGACGGCAATGTGAATTCTTTGTTTGCCATTTGAAGGTCGAGGCCAGAACCGGGTTTGACACCAATGGTCAGGACACGAATATAGTTCGGGTTGATAGCATTAAGAACCTTAGCTGTTTCAGTTGCATGGTTTGTTGACAGCTCTGTGCCCCCGAGCCCCAATATGATGAACTGGGTGGTGTTCATGCCGGCTTGCCTTGCCATATCGGCCGACTTGATAATCGATGTCGGTGTAATTCCTTTTTTGACCTTTTCAAGCACCTGAAGAGAACCTGATTCCATGCCACAGTAAAGCTTGTTCAAACCGGCATCACAGATCTCTTTCATGGCAGATGAAGATTTTTTCACCATGGTCTGGGCCCTGCCATAGGAACTGATCTGTTTTAGAGATGGAAATGCGGTTCTAAGTGTTTGTAAGACATCTATCAAATCTTTTGTCTGCATGACAAAACTGTCCCCATCCTGGAGGAAACAGGTCTCAAAAGGGTGACCGTTGAAATATTCTTTTGCAGCGAGGATGTCTTTTTTAATTTCAGGCACAGGTCTGAGAGAAAACTTCATCCCCTCGTAAATGGAACAAAAGGTGCATCTATTCCACGGGCATCCTCTTGTAGTGCGGACCAAAAGGCTGTCCGCTTCATCAACCGGCCTTATGGGGCCTTGTTCAAAGGGAACATAATTCATCAGGGCTCCTTTTTTTGCTATTCATTACAAAACAGACGGGTTAATGTAATGCCAGCTCACGAAGTTGTAAAGCCCGGGAAAGAATCTTTCATAGCATAGCTTTTGTTCAGGTGGCATATGAACACATCTTTAAATAATCCATGCGACAACTGTGGAATCTGTTGTTTAGCTTTTGCACTTCCTCCCTTCGATGCCAACGAGTTGGTAAAGGCGTCAGATCTACTCCTTGAACAAGTTGATGCCTATGCTCGCAGTGTTCGTTATCGGAAATCGAATCCGTGCCTATGGTTGGATCTCGATTCCGGCAAGTGCAAGCACCACCAAGCACGACCAGTCCTTTGCCGGTGGTTCGAGCCGGGGTGTTTGGCATGCAACGAACTTCGGATAAAGTTCGGTCTTCCGAGCTTGCAGATCAAATAAGTGACATTATTCATCTAATAAATGGAGAGATGACTATGAGACCCGCATTAAACCCGTTGGTGTTAAGCCTGAAAGAGTCCGCAACCCTGGCAATCAATTTGAAGGCCCTTGAGCTTCGACGGCAGGGGAAGGATATTGTACACTTCGGGTTTGGCCAATCGCCCTTTCCTGTGCCCGAAATAATCCAGGCAGCGCTTCGGGACAATGTAGACAAAAAAGATTACCTTCCCACGCAGGGACTCCCGGAATTGTGCGAGGCAGTCTCCAAATTTTATGGAGATGAATTCGGGTATCATTTCAAGCCGTCGGACGTGTGCGTCGGTCCCGGAAGCAAAGAGCTTATCTTTCAGATTATTTACCTGATGGAAGGTCCTCTCCTGGTGCCGGTGCCGAGCTGGGTCAGCTACGGTCCGCAGGCCGCTCTCAGGGGAAAAGAGATTATTCCCATACCCACATCCCGGGAAAACAATTACAGGGTGACGCCTGAACTGCTTGACCGTGCCTGTTACAGTGCCGGTCAATCCCAGAAACTTCTCATATTCAACAACCCGAACAATCCCACCGGCGCACTTTACCACGAAACTGAAATCAAAGAACTTGCTGAAATCTGCCGGGCATACCAGGTGATTGTGATTTCCGACGAAATATATGCCATGATAGAATTTGATGAATGGTCCATGAGCAGCCTGGCGAAATTTTACCCGGAGGGAACCATTATTTCGGGCGGGCTTTCAAAATCATTTGCTGCAGGCGGTTATCGTCTCGGGGTCGTGCTGATACCGGATTCCCTGGAACTGATGATGTCCGCATTAAAATCGGTGGTCAGCGAGACATTCAGCGCGGTCAGCGCCCCCATCCAATATGCTGCTCTAAAAGCCTATGGCGACTTTGAGAAAATCCGGCCATTTGTGGAAAAAACAACCGATATTTATGGCTATGTCATGAACTATCTGCACAAACAGTTTGTTGAAATGGGATTGAATTGTCCGAAACCTGCAGGGTCCTTTTATCTGTTTCCTGATTTTGAAAATTTTAAAGAACCACTTCGTGCGCGAGGGATTATCACCTCCGGCACAATGGCCGATGCCCTTCTTAAGGAGAACGGCATTGCCGTACTGCCGGGGTCGGATTTCTATATGCCGGCGACGAACCTGGGCGTGCGGGTGGCGGGGGTTGATTTTGACGGCGCCCGGGTATTGGAAAGCTGGCCGGGTTCCGATCATGTGACCGATGAATATTTACATGAGTTTTTGCCGAAGATTGAACAGGGATGCGAATGTATTGAAGGGTTTTTGAACGGGTTGGAAATTTAAGCGATAAGTATCGAGTTCTGTTAAGCAAGTATCGAGTACTATGGTGCCAGATGGAAAATCGAATCAGGTTTTAAAAAAATCAAACAAGACATTAGATCTTAAATATTGGATGCTTATATGACGAGATACCTTGAAAACCCCATCTACGAAACCTTGGAAGAGGCCTTGATTAACAATTACAGGGTGGATGCCATTCGAAGATTGGGCAAAATGGTCTGTGAAAAGATTCCTTCTCGAAAAGCGGATATCGTCAAGGCGATCTGCCGCGCTATGCTGAGTTCCTGCGTAAAATCCTATTTTGACGGGCTCAGCACCATTGAAAAGGCAGCCGTTCAAGAAGCGGTATTTGATCCGCTGGGAGAACTGGATGTAAACCAATTCAAGGCTAAATATAAGCATGATCCGCCTCCATGCCGAAGCCTGGGTTGGCAAGCCGAGGGCGATATGGTGGATCTTTTTATTGTCAATCTGCATGTGCCTGCGGATTTAAGGAGGATCTTGAAAGGCTTTGTCAAAGAACCTGAACAGGATCGCGTTCAATATGTGGACAAACTGCCGAATGCCATCAGTCTCGACATTGATGAAAAAACGGCGAAGAGGAATCTCATCGTTCGCAATACGGCTGCGGCTGCTTTAAACAATCTGCAGACAGTACTGAGGCTTGTTGAAGCCGGCAAAATCAAGGTCAGCGCAAAAACAGGACGCCCGACCCTTGCCGGCCAGAAAAACCTGGCGAAGCTTCTTCAGGAAGGTGACTGGTATGGTGAGGATGATATCTTCGAAGGCATCGGTCATATTCAGGCCTTTGCATGGCCCGTGTTGTTGCAAGGTACGGGGCTGGCAAAGGCTGACGGGAGTACGCTCAAGCTCACCAACAAAGGGAAGAAGGCCCTCAAAGGAAATTTCCCCCAAATCATTAAAGACGCTTGGGATAAATGGGTTAATAGCAAGTTCCTGGATGAATTCAGCCGGGTGGACCAGATCAAGGGACAGAAGGCTTCCAGAGGCCGAGTACTGGTTGCCGCAAGCACACGCAGGCCGGTTTTATACGACGGCCTTTGCCTGTGCGCCCCCGGCAAATGGCTCACTGTGAAGGAATTTCTCCGTTCAATGTATTCGGAAGGATTCGATTTTGAGGTGGCACGGTACGCCTGGAAACTCTATGTGGGGGACTCCCAGTACGGGCATCTGGATGAATACGGGGATCAAACAATGGTTAAAACCCGATATGTGCTGGCCTTCCTGTTTGAGTATGCGGCCACCATGGGGATCATTGATGTGGGTTACATTCATCCCGACGGCGCCCTTTCCGACTGCCATGGCTTGTGGGGCTGGGGCATGGATGGCAGCAACTTCCTGAGCCGGTACGACGGACTCATCTATATACGAATCAATTCCCTCGGCGCTTTTGCCATGGAAATGACCGACGTTTATGAAACCGAACCCACTGAGACCCGAGCGGTTCTCACGGTCTTGCCGAATCATGATGTGGTGGTGACCGACGCGCCCGCCCTGTCGCCTGCCGACAGGCTGTTCCTTGAAAAAATCTGTCAAAAAAAATCACCGGCTTTATGGGTCCTGACTACGCGTACCCTTCTCGAAGCGGCGCAAAACGGGACCAGTATTCAGGAAATAAAAGCTTTTTTGAAATCCCGGTCTTCCCAACCTATACCTCAAACTGTCACGACCCTTCTAAACGATGTGAAAACTCGTTCGGCCGGTCTTGAATACGAAGGGAAGGCCCATCTCATTAAATGCAAAGACGCCATGCTTCAACAACTGGTTGTTTCGGATCAGAAGCTTTCAAAAATGTGCAGGCCGGCGGGAGAAAAGCATCTTGTTATCATGCCGGGAAAGGAGAAACAATTCATGACGGCTCTTGCCCGCCTTGGCTATATTGTGCCGCGACTCAGGGAGCAGATATGACCGATTGCAACCTTTCAAACCCGCTCATAGTCCAGGGCGACCACACCATTTTAGTGGAAGTGAACAGCCCCCGTTATGAAGCGGCCCGAAATGAGCTGGTCCGATTTGCGGAACTTGTTAAATCCCCCGAACACATTCATACGTATCGCATCACCCCTCTTTCCATCTGGAATGCCCGCGCAGCCGGCATTCCTGCGACGAATATTGCCAATGCCCTCTGCGAGTTTTCAAAATACCCGGTTCCGGAACACGTGCTGGTGGAGATCCATGATTTCGCATCCAGGTTTGGCCGCCTGAAACTGCGGCAAAATGGGGAAGGACTTCTGCTTACCGCCGATAGCGAGATCCTTGCGGAAGAGATGGTCCATACCCCTGCCATAGGGGATCTTCTTGGAGACCGGATTTCCGAAACCGCATTTCTCATAAGATCGACCGATCGCGGCAAAATTAAACAGGCGCTCATTAAAACCGGTTATCCGGCGGAAGATCTTGCGGGGTACGTCGAAGGTGAGCGGGTTGCCTTTTTAGTACGCACTACCACATCTTCGGGCGCGCCTTTCTCTTTTCGTCCCTACCAGCAACAGGCTGCCGATGCTTTTTACGCCAAAGGCGCCAACCATGGCGGCGCCGGCGTCATCGTACTGCCCTGCGGCGCCGGAAAAACTATCGTGGGCATTTCCTGTATGGAACAGCTTCAAACCTCCACCCTGATCCTCACCACCAATGTGACGGCCATTCGCCAGTGGAAGGAAGAGCTGCAGGATAAAACCACCCTGGCTGCGGACGATATCGGAGAATACAGCGGAAACACCAAAGAGATTCGACATGTTACCATTGCTACCTATCAGATCATGACCTATCGCCCGAACAAGGAAGGAGATTTCCCTCATTTAACCCTTTTTGACGACCGCAACTGGGGATTGATCATTTACGATGAGGTCCATATGCTCCCCGCCCCTGTTTTTCAAGTGACGGCCGGCCTGCAGGCCAGGAGGCGACTGGGACTGACTGCAACCCTTGTTCGGGAAGATGGTAAGGAAGAAGATGTATTTTCTTTAATCGGCCCCAAAAAGGTGGATGTGCCGTGGAAGGAGATGGAACAACAGGGCTGGATTGCCAAGGCCCGATGTTGTGAAATCCGCATTCCCCTTCCGAAAGACCTGGGAATGACCTATGCAGTGGCAAACAAGCGAAAGAAATTTCGAATTTCATCGGAAAACCCCGCCAAACAGAACCTGGTCAGCGAAATCATGGCCCGGCATAAAGGAAAACAGATCCTGTTGATCGGCATGTATATCGACCAACTCAAAGATGCGGCAAAAAGCCTGGATGTCCCGCTGATTACGGGATCCACATCCCAGAAAAAAAGGGATAGTCTCTACGGGGATTTCAAAGCCGGCAAAATCACGACCCTGGCTGTTTCCAAGGTTGCCAATTTTGCGGTGGATCTGCCCGATGCCTCCGTGGCCATTCAAATTTCCGGTACATTTGGCTCCCGGCAGGAAGAGGCTCAACGCCTGGGCAGGATTTTACGGCCTAAATCGGGTGAAAACCAGGCCTATTTCTACTCCCTGGTCACCCGGGATACCGTCGAACAGGATTTTGCCCTGAAACGCCAATTGTTTCTCTGTGAGCAGGGATATGAATACGCCATAAAGACAGCAGAATCTTTCATCGAAAATGCCTGATGATGTTAATAAGAAGTGTGGTTTTCCTTGACTCCACGATGGTGTGTCCGTATAGTTCAGCGGTTAAGAATGGATCGTTTTTAGTGGCCTATTGGCGAATAATCAAAAGAATCTGAATTGGAAGGGAGATGAAGTATGAGTGATCTGGTAGCGATTGCGTTTGATGATTCTCACAGTGCCTTTGAAATGCGTGCTGCTCTGGTGAAGATGCAAAAAGAGTTTCTGATTGAAATGGAAGATGTGGTAGTTGTCAGCAAGGACGAGAACGGAAAAGTCAAACTTCATCAGGCGGTAAGTCTTACGGCGGCCGGTGCAGTGGGAGGGGCTTTCTGGGGAATGCTCATCGGCCTGATCTTTTTAAATCCGCTTCTGGGTGCTGCTATCGGCGCGGGTTCAGGCGCCTTGGCAGGCAAATTGCGAGACCTCGGCATCAACGACCAATTTATGAAAGATCTGGCTGAATCTTTTAAGCCGGGTACGTCGGCACTCTTTGTTCTGATAAAAAAAGCCACAACGGACAAGGTTCTCGATGAGCTGAAGCATGATAATTTTACAGGAAGAATCCTTCAGACGTCCTTGACCAAGGATGAAGAAAAGGAACTGCGAAAGGTTTTGGAACACGGAAAGTAGTGGGGTTCGGTAGGTTGGGGTGAGGTACGAACCCCAACATTTTTGGGTTCATCATCGTTTTGTGTTGGGGTTCATGCTTCACCCCAACCTACGAGTTCAGTCTGCCTGTACCGCATTTTTTTGCGGTGCGGGCAGACTTTTTTTTGCAGAGAGTCTAACACACAAATATTCCCACCGGCACTTTGCTTATGAGCCGAGCGCCCTTGTCGGTTACTTGAAAAACACTCTCTATTCCTGCCGGGAACTCGTTTTCAAAAACCATCTTTGGTTCCAGCGCAAAGACCATTCCCGTTTCGAGGCAATCTTCCCTGTTCCTTGCTATGAAGGGGGCTTCGATCAATTCCAGTCCGATCCCGTGCCCGATGAAAGTGACCCGGTGTCCTGGTACGCCTAAGTAGTTCTCGGCATACCCGAGTTGTTCAGCCATTTTTACGGACAAATCGAACAGGCGTCCAAGAGTAACGCCGGGTCTGGCTTTTTCGAGAACCGCATTATGAATTTCAATGCAGGCTCGGCAGGCTTTTATGGCCTTTTCCGGCATGGATTCAATGGCGAACATGCGCGTTTCATCCATGTGGTATCCGTTTAATACGGAGCCCATATCCACCATGATAGGCTCATTTCTGCAAAGTTTTTTGTGGCTGGCTCCCACGGGAAAGGCTGCCGATGTGCCCTTTCCACTGGCCGGTGAGTCCAATAACCCCGGCAATGCACCGGTTTTACCACTCAACACGTGCCAGGGGTATCCCTCGGTTTGATAGTTTCGAACCCGCAGCTTGCCGCCCTGGCCAATGGTTCGCGCGAAAGCTTCAAACATTCCAGAAAATTCCATTTCGGTGATTCCGGGTCGGATGACAGATTTCATATATTCGAAGGTCAGGGATGTCATTTGGGCCGTTACTTCCATCTGTTCAATTTCCCACTCGGACTTCACCTGCCTGATTTTCAGGATAAGTCCGGATGCGTCCACATGGGATGTCGTTTTGAACAGTTTTTTGTAAAACTGAAAGTCATTGACCGGTAAGACATCCAGTTCAAACCCCAAGACGGCAGGAAGTTGTCCATGGAAATCCCTTATCAACCCGGGAATATCCTTGATCGATCGAATCCCTATAATCTCGGTGATAGACGACTCGCTCCTGGCACGGGGCAGATACTGTTTGATGAAGAGAAGTGGGGCTCCTTCGACCGGGATATACAGAAAACCGTTCTGAGCGGTTCCGGAAAAGTAAAAGAGATCCGTACGCTGTACGATGAAAACCCCGTCAATATTATTCCGGGCCAGTTCGGCCTGAATTTTTCGTGTTCGCTTTTCTATTTCATCGGCAGGAACTTGGAATGGCTTTGTGAATTTCATGCTTCCTTTTTAACAGGACGGAGTAGACATTTCGATCCGCTGCCTGATTCAAAGAGACGGAACGCTTCTTTCCATTGACGAAGGGAAAATTCTCAGGATATCAGAGGGTGCATGTTGATTTTTGGATTTCTCAACAGATGGACGGCCTTATCCCAGTTGAAAGTAAATGCGCTTCACTTCTTCGTTGTTCATCAGGTCCTGGCTTGCCCCTTCGAGCCCCACCTTCCCATGCTCGAGAATGTAGACCCTTTGGGTCAGTTCCAGGGCGAGGCTGGCATCCTGTTCCACCACCAACACGGTGATTCCGGAATTCCAGATGGCCACGATTTTATCCGCCAGATCATTTTTTACCATGGGGGAGAGCCCCATGGAGGGTTCATCCATCATGAGAAGCCGGGGTTTGCTCATGAGCGATCTGCCGATGGCCAGCATCTGCTGTTCCCCACCGCTGAGGGTTCCCGATACCTGGGTATGGCGTTTCTCCAAGATGGGGAACTGTTCATATACATGCGAAAGGTCTTTTTGAATCTGGGCCTTGTCTTTCCTCAAATAGGCCCCCATTTCCAGATTCTCTGCCACCGTGGACTCGGCAAAAAGCTGCCTTCTTTCAGGGCAATGGATAATTCCCATGCGAATGATCTCGTGGGGTTTCAGACCATCGATACGTTTTCCGTCGAACAGAATCTCGCCTTCCAGGGGGACAACGGCGGAAATGGCCCTCAGGAGCGTACTTTTGCCTGCACCGTTGGGACCCACGACCCCGACCAGTTCCCCTGGTTTCAAATGGATGCTCAAACCATTGAGTGCGATTGCCTTTCCGTAGAGAACCCGGATTTCTTTTACCTCCAGCAAATTCAATTTATGATCTCCTTTCTCCGAGGTAGGCGCGGATCACCTTCTCATCATTGATGATCTCCTCCGGCGGTGCTTCGGCGATTTTTTGTCCGAATACGATGGCCACGACCCTTTCAACGAGTCTCAGGAGGTCCCTGAGGCGGTGTTCGATAATAATCATGGTCTGGCCCATCTTGTGCATCCGTTGGATGGCCTTGGTAAGGACTTCAGCATCTTCCACATCAAGCCCGGAAAAGGGCTCATCGAGTAAAAGGACATCCGGCGCCGTGGCCATGGCCCGGGCGATGTCCAGGAGGCGTAATTCACCGAAAGCAAGGTTTTTGGCCTGTTCGTTTAAACGCTCCTCCAGACCCATTTCTTCCAGAAAATGAAGGGCGACCTTCCATGGTTTTTCTCCGCTTTGCCGTCTGCTTTTTGACCTGTGTGAAAAGCAGGGAATCATCACGTTTTCCAGGACAGTCATCTCCTTGAAGAGATCAACCAGTTGAAAGGTGCGTGCCATACCCATATTCACGATCTGAAACGGTTTGAGCAGGGTAATGTTTTTCCCCATGAGCAAGGTTTCGCCGGAATCGGCCTGAATGAATCCCGTGATCAGATTGAAGATGGTTGTCTTGCCCGCACCGTTGGGGCCGATCAAACCAAGGATTTCCCCCCGATGCACTTTCAGGTCGAAATTGAGCACGGCCTGGAGTCCTCCAAAGGCCTTGCTCAGCTCATTTATTTCAAGAATCGCTTCCATAGATACGCTTCCTTCCATAGCGGTTTTTCCAGGGGCTGGCTATTTTGCCTGGCCCACAACACGACGATAGACCCGTAGAAAAATGTCCAGAAGGCCCTTTGGCGCGAATAAAATGATGGCAACAACGGCCCCACTGTAAATCAGGAGTCTGAATTCTCCCATGAACCGAAGGGATTCGTTTGCAATGGTGAGGAGATAGGCCCCTATAATCGGACCGATGATAGTCCCCATGCCGCCTACAACCGCCATGATAAGCACCAGGGCCGAGAGAGAATCGTGGGCCATTTCCGGTCCCACATGCATCTGGGCGTGCGCGTACATGGCGCCCCCGACCCCGGCGATGAATGCGCTGATCATGAATGCGACGATTTTGTAGTATGTGGTATTGATGCCTGAACCCTCGCTGGCTATTTCGTTTTCCCCGATGGAGCGGAGAATCAGACCGAAAGGAGACTTGGACAGGAAATAAAGAAAGAATATGGTCGCCAGCATCAGAATGCCTGAGATGTAATAACCGCCCAGAGTCGACTCCGAAAGCCAGTCGATCCCGGACAGGCCTTCCTCACCGCCAAAAACGTTTTGCTGGATCATGATCAATTTGTAGAGGAGGGTGGCGAAACAAAAGGTCACGGCGGCAAAATAGGGGCCTTTGAGGCGTAGAGTGAAAGATCCGACCACTAACCCGCAAATCGCTGCCACCACACCTCCGATGGGGAGCGTTAACCAGGGTCCCCATCCAAAGTGCAGGTTCAACAATGCACCCGCAAATCCCGCGCCGCCAATGAAAAAGGCGTGCCCGAAGTTCACGTTTCCCGTGAAACCGGTGAGAAGATCCCAACTGCAGGCCAGGATAACGTAGTAATGACACAGAAAGAGGAGTTCCAGATCATAAGGATCCGAGAACACCAGGGGCACCAAAAGAATCAGAACGCTGAATATGGACAAGCCCATCAGGCGTTTGTAAAAGACCTTTGGTCCAAACATGTTTTCCAGATTCACCATATAAAATTCCTCAGTGTGAACGTTTCCCCATAAGGCCTCTGGGGCGTATTAGCAATACCAGGATAATTGCGAACAGATAGACCAAGTCCGGATAGTTGGCGGAGATCAACACGCTGACTGTTGTCTCTGCGTATCCGAGAAGCAACCCTGCAATGATTGCTCCCGTAATGCTTCCAAGCCCTCCGATAATCACCACGGCGAATGCCTTGAACAGCGGGAATGCCCACATGGTTGGCACAGCCTCAAGGATCGGGGCGATGAGTACCCCTGCAATGGCTGCCAGGGCTGCGGAGATACCCATGGTGATCATATAGATCTTTTCCGGCTGAATCCCCATGAAGACGGCGGCTTCCCGATTTTGGGCCACGGCATCAATGGCCTTGCCCGTTTTGGTCTTTTTGATGAAGAGCCATAGGAGGGTAACCAGGGCCCCCGATACGAAAAAGGTCAGAATTTTCTGATAGCTCACATGCACGTTCATAATGGTCATGTCGCCGGCAATAAAGCTTTCGACCGCTTTGCCGTGGGGGCCATAGAAGGCGTACATGAGTTCCTGGAAGAAAAGGGCAAAGGCCAGCGTAATGATGAGAACGTAGACATGGGTTTCCCGCATATACCTGATGGCATAGCGGTCAATGAGCATGCCGATCATGGCAGTACCCAGCACGGCTATGAGCGCACCCATAGGCACGTTCATCCCGAGCAAAGTTATGAAGGTATAGGCCAGGTACGCCCCCAGCATGTAGAACGCGCCGTGGGACAGATTGATGATGCCTGCTACACCGAATATGAGCGTGAATCCGACTGCAATCAGGGTGTAAAGCGCCCCCCAGATGCCGCCCAGTATCAGGATGTTCATGAATGTGGTCATTTGTTCCCCTGCTTTCCAAGGTTCCGTGCACGAAATCGAAGTTGTGCCATGGCTTGAAAGACCGATGAGGGTCAAAAAGGACAAATTTGCCCTTTATTGACCCTTTCGGCCCTTCTATTCCTGTTTATTTCTCCCAGGGAGGTGTCATATAGTCACCCGTCTTGAACTCATCGGGCCAGATCACTGTCTGTTTCGCGCCATCCTGCCATTGGACCATGGGCATCACGTATCGTCCTTCCAGAAGATCGTGGGTCTTTTTATCGAACCCTGTCTTTGCGTGGAGAACGCCGGTATAAGAGATATTCTCCAGTCCTGAGATAAGATCGTCTGACTTTAACGATTTTTTCTGCCTGATGATATCGGCCAGCATGTATATGGCGTCGTAGCTGAAGCCGCAGGTGTAAACGGGGTTGGTTCCGTAGGTTTTCACATACTTATCCCAAAACGGTATGGTCTTGTCCGTGAGGGGGGCCCGGGCGATGAAGTTATAGGTGATTTCCCCCAGGCATTTACCCCCGGTCATTTCCCAGAACTTGGAATCCATGCTCGCCACGTCACACAGGCCCATGGGGGCTACCTTGGTGTCTTTCCAAGCCTTGACCAGAGGAATGCTGGCCGCATGGCTTACGATCTGGGCGATCCACTGGGCGCCGGTTGATTTGGCTTTGACAAAGGTTGGGGAAAAATCCTTGATATCGATATCGAACATTTCATAGAAGGTGACGTCCAGGCCCGCTGCCTCCATGTCTTTTTTGAGATTCGGCGCATAGGCCTGGACCCAATTTGTGTTTTCGGCAAGAATGGCATACTTGGTAAACCCCAGTTTTCCGTTTACAAATTCCGTAAGGAATTTTGTGGCCCATTGTTGCTGACGATCGGAGTTGATCATATCTCTGAAGAAATATTTAAGTTTCTTGGGTTTCTTCGTCACATTATTGGTCAGGGTAGTGGAAGCTGTGCCGGTGGCAATATAAACAATCTTATATTTTGCCAGATAGGGCTGGAGGGCCAGGGCAACTCCGCTGGAGTAACAGCCTACCAATACATCCACCTTATCCTCCAGAATGAGCTTTTTCATGGCCGTGATGCCTTTCTCGGGCTTCCCTTCCGTGTCCCCGATGAAAAGCTCCACTTTTTTCCCGTCGATTCCCCCGGCTGCGTTGATTTCAGCAACGGCCATTTTTGTTGAGTTGTGAATTCCAATCCCAGGCGCCAATTGGACCGGGCCCAGGGAGCCTATGCGAATGGTTTCTGCCTTGCCAAAGTCTCGATTGGCCGCCATGGAATCCATAGCCGTGAATGTTAGCCCCAGAATAGCCAGCATTAGGATACGCCCATACTTTTTGCCGCACATAGATTCTCCCTCCCTTTATTGTCGCGATTGTACGCGACAGGTTATTTAATAGATTGACCGTCAATACTCCAACCGAGTTTTTGCCATCACCTCCTTATACCCGATAAAAACAAGTGGTGAAATATGTATCGCCACTTCATACTATCTGTTGTTGGCCGCGTCAAGTTCATTAAAATAATGCCAGCCGTTTCAGAAACAGCGAAGGTCTTCTCATATTTCCGCAGGGAGATCGTTGAGAAATGCCAGAATCGCTTCATTGGCTGCGTCGGCCTGCTCCACCAGGAACTGATGGCCCCCTTCGGGGATGACACGAAGTTTTGCATCGGGAATTTTCTCTGCCAGGATTCTGGAGTTTTCCGGCACGATCAGGGAATCTTCCGCTCCGGTGATTACCAGGGTCGGAGCCTGAATTCGGTGGAGCCGGGCCCATGTATCATGCCCTTTTATGGCTTCCCACTGGTGGATCAAGGTCTTGTTTTCCGGTGGAAATTTTCCTGAAATTTCCTGGTATTGCTTCACCAACTCCGGAGCCTTTACAAAAGTGTTTGCTGCGAAGAGGCATTTTCCGGCCTTTTGCGCCGCCTCGGGGGTCCCGGTGGTGATGAATTCGGAAAACAAGGAATGGATCTCTTTGGACGGCGGCACATCGTTGGCCCCCCCGCAGTGGGTGCAGGCCAGTACAAGGCCATGAACTTTGTCGGGAAACTGCAGGGCAATCTCCTGGGCGATCATTCCCCCCATGGAAAGACCCATGATATGGGCTCTTGAAATGCCGATGGCATCCATAAGCCCTGCCGTATCTTCCGCCATCATCGATATGGTGTAAGGGGTATCGGGTTTCGCTGAGCGTCCAATACCCCTGTTGTCAAAAAAGACCACTCGAAAGGAGGAGGAAAAGGCGGGGACCTGCGGGTACCAATGGTCCGCGTTGCTCCCCAGGCCGCGGATGAGAACCAGAGGGTACCCCTCTCCATGGGTATCATAATAGAATGTGATATCGCGTATTTTGGCTTCAGACATGATCGAACCTCCTAATACATTCTGTCTATATTCATTTCTGATATGGCGCGGCCGGCTCTGATATAGGCTTTGATGCTTTCAATGGTAGCAGTTATGTTTTTTGCAGACGCCTCGGGAGGGAGACCGGCAATGTGCGGTGAGAGAATAACGTTAGGGAGATCCACTATGGGATACCGGGAGGGGTTTGCCGTGTTCTTTCCCTTTTCCGGATAGTTGTACCATACGTCTAATCCTGCTCCTTTTAGGGTACCATTCTTTAAAGCGAGGTAAAGTCCTTCTTCATCTACCACTTCTCCTCTACCCACATTGACGAGAAATTTCCCTTCCATGCCAGCGAGGATCTCCGCGCTGAAAAGTCCCTTTGTCTCCGGCGTTAACGGAAGGGTAACAAATACCAGTTCGCTTTCAGACAGGGCTTCACGGAGGTTCAACGTGATTTTGTCAAAACAGGCAGGAATTTCTTCCGATGGCCTTTTCTTGAATCCGATTACACGGCAGTCAAAGGCTTTCAGATATCTTGCTATGTGTGTTCCGATGGCCCCCGTTCCTATAATTGCGCAGGTCCTTCCCTGAATGGATGTCCAGGTATCCTTTACGCTTCCTGAGGCATGGTAGCCGTGCCATTTTTTATCTTCTTTGAGGTCATTGTGATACTCCACGACCTTTCCATAAAAGGCCAGGGCCATGGCAATGCATCGTTCGGCAACAAAGGGTGCGTTCACATGGATATTGGCAACCCTTATGCCCCGTTTTTTGATATGATCCAACGGTAAGGCGTCAAACCCCACGTAGGGGACAAAGATCATCTTCAAATTCCTGGCCTGTCGGACCACATCCAGGCTCAGTACCCCTGCAACGAGGACGTCGGCATCCTCTATTTCGTGATCGATATTATTCTGTTCGGTTACAAAGATGGCATAGGGGAATTCTTTCCGGAGTCCTTCGATGTTCTCCGCCCAGGCCCGGTTGAGTTTGTTCAAAAAAACTATTTTCACGCTCATCTCCTCTTTAAAAGAAAAAGGCGAAGTTGCTTTCAAAAAGCAACCGCCTGCCTGGCCCAAGCCTAAAGCCGCCACTTGGGCTTGTCAATGAAAAATTGTCGGGTACTTTGTCTCTTGGGGTGCGTTATTTATCATGGCTCATCGCGGATTTGCGTGATATTCAAGTTTCGTCTCCGATAGATTTTGCTCAGGTACCGGGTGTCAGGTGTCAGGTGTCAGGTGTCAGGTGTCAGGAAAAAAACCTGTTTACATTCGACCTATTCATAACATTACCCAATACTTGCGTATTCAAGAAACCCAAAGTTGGGATCATAGACACTGACACCCGAAACCTGACACCTGACACCTCGGTTATAGAAATGCCGATTTTTCACATTAATCCGCGTAGAGCCTTTATCATTTACATCCTGGAAAACAGGGGGTATCCAGGAAGGCCTTTAGGTAAAGCGGTTCGAGAGCACCGGCTCGTTTCTATTGCCCCCTAATGCCCTGCAGTATGGTCCGCATTTGGCCATGAGCAGGAAGGAGATGTCTGTGGTCAAAGACTGCTCTTCATCCAGGGTGTCAAAATTGCCGCCCCCCTTTGATATGATCAAGTCAGCCCGTTGAATGAGTTCCCTGAGACGATCCGAGCACCTGGAGAGTAAGGTCCCGGGCAGGGGACCGTCAGTACCATTTTCCAGGTAGCCAGCGTCGCAATCGAGCCCAAGTTCCTCTACGTCCTTGAGTGTGACGTCATTGAGTGCGGGGTGGCTCCGCACCACATAAGTTATTTCCGGGCCCGCCTCCTGTGTCATTACCTCCATGAGCAGGTGGTCGAAGACCACCTCTCCGCAATTGTCTCCCAGGTAGACGATTCGCTTGGCATCCATGATCCTCTTCTGAAATTGGGAAAAGGTGGCCACGGGTACCGCCTTCTTCATCCTTTTTTCCACCAATTGCCGGAGTTGTTCTGGATCGTTTTTTTCTATCACGTCCATAGAATTGCCGCTCACGGCCAGGTTCAGGGCCAGGTACAACGGATCCGGCGAGGTCTCCACCATCTCTTTCAACCAGGGATAGAGTTGGAGAGCCTTCCGGTTTTGCTCGCGTTTCAGAGGCCCGAAGGGATCCTTGTCCCCGGTGAGAGCCACAATCTCTTTCATGAGGTGTTCGGCCGCCTCCGGCGGGGTAATTTCCCAGTTGAGGCCCCTAAAGGCGGGGATTTCCAGGATGCGGGTCATTGCCTCTTCCATGGAAAGGCCAAGGTCCTCTACCTTCTCGAGGAATTCAACGGTCAGATTGAGCATACAAGGAATACAATCGGGCTTAAGGCGCATAGCAGACCTCCAGAGTTGCGAAATTTTTATTCCCAGGGACACCCCTGGCGAATCGACAACAGCATTAAGCCAAACAGCCTCCAAAGTCAATGGATCCATTATAGACAATGGTTCTTGACACGTATCCGGCTTCTTCCTAATATATAGTCCCACAAAAAAAAATATAGATGGCAACTACTTTAACCTATTGACAATCCCGTAGTTGGGTATACAGAAAGGAGCATCAAAAGATGATGAAACCTGCGAAAGAGTCTTTGGACGTTGGCGTAATTGTGGGAGATATTAAGGCCAGTCTGCACTTCTACCAAAACTTGCTGGGCCTGGAGTTTATCGAGGAGACCTCCCTGTTTCTGGGAACAATGCACCGTCTTCGCTTCGGAACAAGCGATTTCAAACTGATCGACCCAAAAACGATACCACCCAAAGGAGCTGTTGGGTTGGAGAAACAATTGGGATTCAGATACGTAACATTTGTGGTGACGAATCTGACAGATCTTTGCAGGGAACTCGAAGAAAAAGGGGTGGAATTTACGTTGAAAGAGACAGAAATTCGGCCCGGCCTGCGCATTGCCATGTGCAAGGACCCGGACGAAAACATCGTGGAATTTGTAGAGAGAAGTTAAAAGGCGGGAAAAAAGAGCTATGCCCCCTGGACAAAAAAACAGAGAAATTGATCTCAGGGGGCGTTGGTGTAATTCATATTAGACTAAATGACTGACAACCATCCACATTGATGCAGGCCCCGGTGAGAAAACTTGCCCGCTCAGAAGACATGAAAACCACCATGTTGGCTATTTCTTCCGGCCTGCCGAATCGGCCTATGGGCATGTTTTGTTTTACAAAGTCTGCCATCCCCTCCGGGTCGGCCTTTTGCCGCTGGTCCCAGCCACCCCCCGGAAACAGGATCGAACCAGGCGCCACAGTGTTTACCCGAATACCCTTTGGCGCCAACTCCTTGGCCAGATTCTTGGCCAATCCAATTTCTGCGGCTTTTGTTGCATTATAGCTGATTGGCCCCCCTAATTCACGGCCCCATATGGATGAGATCATGACGATGGAGCCGCTGCATTGTTGTTCCATGAGGGGCACTACTCTGCGGCACATCCGTATGGCGGCAAAAAGGTTGAGGTCTATTATATTCTGCCAGTCCTCGTCACTGTGGTCGACAAAGGGTTTCCAGTCGCTCCCACCGACGTTGTTGACCAGTACATCGACGTGCTGAAAAGTGGCCACGGCCTGGTCCACAACTTGTGCGGCTCCGCTTTCTTGTGTCACATCCGCGACTACAGCCACAACCTCTACTCCTTTATCCCGGACAGCCTGAGCCGCCTTTTCCAAAGCCTCTTCGCCGCGTGAACAGATCACCAGATTGCAGCCTTCATCAGCAAGTCCCAAAGCAATCGACAAGCCGATTCCCCGGCTCGCCCCAGTTACAATAGCAGCCTTCCCTTTCAGTCCTAAATCCATATCTCTGCTCCTTTTTGAATTTACCTTAATTGTGGAGAACTGGGCATCCTTCATTTAAGCCAAAAAATAGTTTACACTTTCGTGATTTCGCGTTTTCGCAGAGAAATTGGAAACTGGAAATTAGAAATTAGAAAAAAACACATTAATTCGGATGTGTTATCCAATTTCCAGTTTCGAATTTCCAGTTTCAGCATCCGATTTTCAGATTCGACGTCCGATTTTCAACCAGAAAACATACCCCATTTCCGGGAAAAGTGTAAACTTATGGATGAAGGATGCCGAGAACTGATTGTATTTTTTTATTCTAACTGACGAGATTATGCAAGTTTTAATGGAAATGCCTATCCCTCCCAGGGGCTCAGTTTCGGAATTTGCTCCAACAGCATCTTATTCAAATTACCTGGTAGTGGATTTCTGCAAATACAGGGATTCCTGGCAGGTCAAAGTCTTCGTCCGTGATGTTTTGTACAACCGATTCGAATGGGCTGTTTAAATACCCGGTTTCCGGCTGGCTGACCGAATCTATGATAATGCAGCCCGGAATCAGGGCAAACCAAAATGCCGGAACTGGAATGACTATTAACGCCTTATTTCTTTTCATGCCTCTTCCTCCTTTATTGCGGATATTATCAGTAATCCTTCTAAATGCAACAGAAAAGAGCACCTCTTAGAGGATCTGTTGTTCCGGTTGATGAAAACTACCGGGGTTAATTATGTTTCACGATGAAATTTAACCGGCTGAAAATCGATTGACAGGTCCTGAAACGGGTGTTAGACTTCGAAGCATGGACCAACACATTTACCAAGTGCTGCTTCGACTCAATCCCTGGATCACGGATTCAGGGAAATGGCCTGAATGTACGGAAAAATACATTCCTGAATCCTTTGTTCCGCGCCTTCAAACTCCATCTTTAAGAGCCGATCGGGTCACGTTGCTCATCGGGCCTCGCCAGAGCGGAAAATCCACTCTGATCTGGCGACTTATAAACCAACAAACCGACCCATATCTCTACCTCAACTGTGAAGAACCTTCCCTGCGGGAACTCGCTGCATCTCCAGCTCTTTTTCTCGATGCGGTGGAAAAAATTGCACCGGATGCCGACGGTTTTTTTCTGGACGAGGTTCAACATCTTGATGAGGCGGGGTTGTTCCTGAAAGGGCTTGCGGATCTGAGGATCCATAAGCCCATTGTGGCGACGGGTTCGTCCAGTTTCCATCTTCGTGCAAAAACCCGGGAATCTCTGGCGGGAAGGGCGGAACGTCACCTGATTCTTCCATTTTCTTTTGAGGAGGTTCGGCCCGAGCATCGTGCGCCTGCGGTTCAAGCGGTGAAGAACGGGCGTATCTGGGAAGAACTGTTGCTGTGGGGGGGATACCCGGAAGTCTATCTGTCCCGGGAAAAACAGCCTGTTTTGAACCGGTTGGTAGAGGCTTTCATCTTACGGGATGCCTCGGATCTGTACCGAATCAAAAACCCCCGGGCCTTTCGCCGACTCTTGGGTTTGGCGGCTTCTCAGATCGGGGATCTGGCCAATTTTTCCAACCTGGCGGAAGTACTCGGCATCAGTGTGAACACGGTGGTACAATATTTGAGTATTTTGGAAGAGAGTCATATTATTCAACTGGTAAAGCCCTATGTGGGTGGAAAACGGGCTGAAATAACGTCAAGACCCAAAATATACTTCATGGACAACGGCTTGCGAAATGCCCTTTTTGGTGGCTTTACACCGATTGAGGATCGCTCCGACATGGGTAAATTGATGGAAAACCTTGTCTTTACGGAACTGTGCAAATATACGAACCCCCTGCTGGATACCATCCATTTCTGGCGCAGTTCTTCCCAGGCCGAGGTTGATTTTGTGTTGGTCAGAGAGGGTCGGTTGATGGCTGTGGAAGTCAAGGCTTCCCGCATGAAAAAGCCCAAGGTGAGTCGGTCATTGCGCAGTTTTATTGACGCTTATAAACCCCAGAGGGTGTTGGTGGTTAATAACGCTTTGAGGGAAAAGTTTATGATTAATGATACCCCCATTCATTTTATTCTGGGAACAGAGTTGAAAAGCCAGCTTATTTGAGAAATGATTTGAAATTTTCACACCCAGCAATGCCCTTTAAGGACAGGCCGAAAGGGTTGGCTTGCGTTTATCTAGTTTATCGCATTTGCATGAAATTCAAGGGGTATTTTTAGAAACCAATTTTCTTAAAGATGGAGTTGAACATGGCTGGAATTGCGGATTTTGACATCACCACTGCGATTTACGAAGGGGCCAATACCAACGTCTTTCGTGCCGTAAGAATGTCCGACAACCAGCCGGTTATTCTCAAAACCACATCAAATGCCCATCCATCCCCCAATGAAATGGCACGCTACCGGCATGAATACCATATCCTGAAATTCCTCAAACCGAATGTCCCAAAACACGTGGTACAGGTGCTGGATCTGGTTGTGAACGATCACCGGCCGTATCTAGTGATGGAAGATTTTGGAGGTGTTGATCTCGGAACCCTAAAGCTGAAGCGATCCGAGCTGGACAGCTACGCCAAAACAGCATCCGATTCCTCAAACCTCATCCTCAAGAATCTGAGTGGCGCGGTGAAGATCGTACAGGGTTTCAAGCAGGTGGCCGTGGACCAGACCAGCGGGGAACGGCGTGAGTTTAAACTCAAAGCCTATATCGAAGATGTGCTGTTGAGCCTGAAGCCGAAACTCAAAAAAACCAAACATAAGGTAACGGTGAGCTGCCCGGAGGACCTGACCCTGGACAGCTTCCCCGGCGCCCTTTCTCAGATTATTTCAAATTTGGTTATGAATTCCCTGATTCACGGTTTTGAGGGAATAGAGCAGGGCGAGATCACCTTTGATGCCGCCGAAGATAACGGCTCCATCATCCTCACCTACCGGGATGACGGCAGGGGGATGGGCCGGAAAACCCTTTCCAGAATCCTTGATCCCTTTTTTACCACCAAGCGCTCCCAGGGGGGCAGCGGGCTGGGGATGCATATCGTCCATAACCTGGTGACCCAGACCCTTGGGGGGACTATCTCATGTAAGAGTAAGCCCAAAAATGGTATAATGATTAGAATGCAAATTCCAGTGGCAGACGGCAGGTAATAGTCCGGTGTTTCAACCCCGGGAAAAATGAATTCCTTGATTCCTTGAAGAAAAACGAGGTTGTTTATGATGAACGATATGTTTGGGTTTGAATGGAGCATTTCCAATTCTGCCGTCCCGATGGGACTGGTTGTGTGCACATGAAAAACCCCGGCAATAAATTGCCGGGCTATTGCCTGCCGCCCCGATGGGGCTTTTATAGTCCCGTAGGGACGACAGTTTTAACCCCAGAAAAATTTTATAGAACGTAGGAAGCAGGAGAGTCGAAAATGAGCACATACACCAAACCAAAACGGTTTTTTGAAGACAGCGGTGTGGTGGACCCGGCCAGTTCCTATCATGTAGCCCTTGAAAATGTGGCCAATACCCGGGGGCAGGATATGAGGACGATGGTGGATCTGGGTCGTTATTTTTCCATATTTGCGCCCCGGCAGAGCGGTAAAACCACCTTTTTCAGGGATTTTTGCAGGACCCTGTCGAAAAATCCCACCTACATTCCCATTTTGCTGAGCTTTCAGTATATGAAAAATTTTTCCGGGGAGGAATTCTATGGACGTATCCAGGGAAATCTCTCCGAGCAGCTGGCGGGTCGCCTGGAAGCCGTTGGGTGCCCTGAGAAAGAGTCGGTCAAGGGGTTTCTGGCGTCTCCCATGCTTGCCACGCACATGGGGCTTTATGATTTTTTTAAGTCCCTGAATCGCCTCATCCAGAACAAGAAGATTGTCATTTTTATCGATGAATTCGATGGGATTCCCAGATCGGAACTGGAAGATTTCCTGAACACCCTTCGTGAGCTGTATCAGGAGTACAAGGGTCGCCGGGACAAGGCCCTTTACGCCGTGGGTCTTGTGGGCATTCGAAATATCACCAAACTGGTAGTGGGGGGCGTGTCACCGTTTAACATCGCCGACCAGGTGAAACTCCCATCCTTCAGTTTACAAAACATTAGAGATCTATACGGACAGTACACCGTTGAAACCCATCAGCCCTTTTCGGCAGGGGCGGTTGAACGGGTATTTCGAGAGACGGAAGGACAACCCTGGCTGGTGAACCGCCTGGGGACCATTTTGACCGTGGACATTTGTCCTATAACCACAAAGGTGATTACCGAAAAAGACGTTGAAAAAGGCGTTGAGCGACTTCTTTATGAGGATAATAATCATTTTGACAATATTACTGAAAAGGCGAAACAATTCAGGGAAGCTTTTGTGGATGTAGTTTTTGACGGTGTGCGCTACATTCCCGGGGATGAGGCGCAATCGCTTTTACTGACCCATGGTTTGATTAGAACCGAAGGCGAAAGGGTATTGGTGGCCAACGCTATCTATCGGAAAAGATATACGAAGACTTTTTTCAGTGAAGCCGGTGTTGCGGCGGATACGACCCTTAAAGGGTATTACACCTCTGATGGATTTCTGAACATGACGTCCATTTTGCTTGATTTTGAAGACTACATTATGCAGATCGGTGTCAATGCCTTTTATTCCCCCGGAAAGCCTTACGAGAAAACCGGCCAGTTTCTGCTCACCGCCTGGTTGTACCAGTTTGTGGAAGCCGGCAGGGGAGATCTTCGGTACGAGGTTCCCAGCGGTCTGGGGCGGATGGATCTTTTGCTGACCTACCGGGGCCGGAAATATATCATCGAAACCAAGATCAACCGTTCCAACGCGGAGAGAACCATTGAAAAGGCCGTGGAGCAGGTGGTCGGGAAATACCTGACCACCGAGAAAGCAGATGAGGGGTACATCGTGATTTTTGATCTCCTCAAAAAAGTGGGGGAAGTTGAAAGCCCCCGTGAGTTGGAAATGGATGGGAAGAAATTGATGGTTTTTCTTATGGGGATTGGAAAGGATTGAAATTTGGGGGATGTAATGGAAAAAGGGGGTATGAGACGGACGATCCGGCAAAAAACCGGCGGGATGTTCAGGTTACAGAAAAACGGATTCTCTCAAATGTGGAGTTCTAAACAATGGCTGAATTAAATGGTCTTGATATTACCGGTACAATATACGAAGGTACAAATACGCACGTCTTTCGTGCCCTAAGGGCATCCGATAACCAACCGGTTATTCTCAAAACCACATCAAATGCTCATCCATCCCCCAATGAAGTGGCACGCTACCGGCATGAATACCATGTCCTGAAATCCCTCAAACTGAATAATCCAAAACACGTGGTACAGGTGCTGGACCTGGTTGTGCACGACCACCGGCCGTATCTGGTGATGGAAGATTCGGGTGGCGCCGACCTCGGGACGCTTATCAAATCCGGCACTATGGATCTGGAGCAACTGCTATTATGTTGTGAGTCGGCTTAACCCACCGAAAGTAATGACGAATTCGTATCGTCCTTTGGATATCCTAATTTCGATTTAAAAACAATGGGTTGCCTCAATTCTTAATTGCTCTCAAAAAAATTCTCACAACATAACAATGGCCCCCCGGAAACACTCCTCCCATGGTCGTTTATAACGGGGAATATGCCCTGGAGGCGAAAACAAGAAGCAAATCCGGTATAACCAACCTGGAAAGAACAAGAATAATATGCAAAGTAAAAGAACTTTTTCAAAGTTTTCTTATTTCAAGAAAACAGGCACATAAACTCACGCAACATAATAATACGCGCAACATAACTTCTATATATCGCCGTCAAGACCGCTTCTGCCCTCGGTGAAATCTACCAGGCCCACATCATCCACAAAGACATCAAGCCCGCCAACATCCTGTTTAACCCTGAAACCGGCGTTTTGAAACTCATTGATTTCAGCTCAGCAAGCATTATCTCCCGTGAAAACCCCACCGTTGAAAGCTCCATGCTCATGACGGCCACACTCCCTTACATGTCGCCTGAGCAGACGGGCCGCATGAACCGCATGGTGGACTGGCGGACCGACTTCTATTCGCTGGGTGTTACCCTTTATGAACTGTTCACCGGCCAGCTCCCCTTTGAGGCCACGGAACCCCTGGAACTGGTCCATGCCCATATGGCGTTGATGCCGGACCCCCCGCATAAAATCAATAAAGATATTCCACCGGTGTTGTCGGACATCATTTTGAAACTCATGGCCAAAGATGCGGAAGACCGGTATCAGAGCGCCCTGGGAATTGTGCGGGATCTGGAAATGTGTCGGGAACAGTTGTCCGAAAGCGGTCGTGTCGATTCCTTTGAAATCGGCCAAAAGGACATCTCTGACCGACTCCAAATCCCCCAGAAGCTTTATGGGCGGGAAACGGAGATTGAAACGCTGCTCAATGATTTTGAGCAGGTGAGCCTTGGGGCGTGCAAAATGGTGTTGGTATCCGGTCCGGCAGGCATCGGAAAATCGGCCCTGGTGCGCGAAGTGCAAAGCAGTATTTTGAAGGCTCCCGCGGGAAATCAAAAAAACTATTTCATTTCCGGCAAATTCGACCAGCTCAAAAAGAGCGTTCCCTACGCCCCTCTGATTCACGCGTTCCGGGAACTGATTCGGCAGATCCTTTCGGAAAGCGATGCCTCAATTGCTGATTGGAAAGAGAAGCTCCAAAAGGCCCTCGGTCCCAACGGCCGGGTCATGATCGAGGTGATCCCTGAGCTGGAACTGATTATCGGTCCCCAGCCGGAAGTGCCCACCGTAGGTCCGCTGGAAAATGTCAACCGGTTCAACTATGTGTTTGAAAATTTCATTCGAACCTTTGCGGCGAAAGAGCATCCCCTGGTGATTTTTCTGGATGATCTTCAATGGGCCGATGCGGCATCCCTGAAATTGATTGAGATGTTCATTACGGTTCGGACAGAATACCTCTTTCTGATCGGCGCCTACCGGGACAATGAAGTTGATGCGGTCCATCTACTCACCTTTGCATTAGAGGAGATACGAAAAAGCGGTGCGGAAGTCGAAACCATTTTGCTGGATCAGCTAAAAGAAGAGCAAGTGAACCAGCTTCTGTCAGAAACACTTTCCTGTGGTTTGGAACAATCCAAACCTCTCGCCCAATTGTGCTTTGAGAAGACCCTCGGAAATCCCTTCTTTTTGAATCAGTTAATTCAATCTCTCTATCGTGACGGACTAATTGTATTCAGTGTAGAAAAGGGACGTTGGCAATGGGAGGAAGCAACAATTCAGCAGACCGACATCACCGACAATGTGGTATACCTGATGATCGGCCGCATTCAGGGAATGTCTGAAAAAACGGCCCATCTTCTGAGCTTGGCTGCGTGTATTGGCAATCAGTTTGATTTGAATCTCCTTTCCAGCCTTTGCGGCAAATCGTTTAACGAGACGTCCAATGATCTTTCTGGAGCTCTTCGGGCTGAACTGATTCTGCCCATAAACGAATCCTACAAGTATTTCTGGGAAACCATGGAGATTGCCTCGTCAGAAGAAAGCGATACAACCGAACAAATCCCGACATACGCATTTCTCCATGACCGGGTACAGCAAGCCGCCTATTCTTTGATCGCTGAAAAAGATAGAGCCAAATTCCACCTTAAGATCGGCCGGAAGCTACTTGAGATTATTTCGGAAGAAGATCTCGAAGAGCACATCTTTGCGGTAGCGGATCATCTCAATTTGGGTTCCTCTTTGATGAAGGATGAGAACGAACGCGAGAAACTTGCGGGATATAATTTGATTGCGGGGAAAAAGGCCAAAACGTCCGCTGCTTTTGAGCCAGCGTTTAAATATTTGAAATTTGGGATTTCTTCGCTCAAAAAGAATGGCTGGAGAGATTCCTATAACTTGACATTGTCTCTTTACGAGGAGGCTGCTGAGGCTGCGTTTCTATGCGGGTATTCCGCGCAGATGGAGAGCATCGGGGATCGCGTTTTGCAGGAAGCAAGAAACGTTCTGGACAAGGTAAAGGTGTTTGAGGTCAAGATTCTAAACTGTACCATAAAACATGAGCTCGCAGATGCGGTAAAGTTGGGAATTACTATCTTAGCGCTGTTGGACGTCAGATTTCCCTCGAAACCGAATAAGGGACATGTTCTACTTGCATATCTACGAACATGGCTTTTGTTAATTGGAAAAAGTGCTGATGATTTAGTTGGCCTTCACGAAATGGTTGATCCACGTAAGCTAAGTGCGATGCGGGTTCTTGTAAATATGTCGACAGCTATTTACCTATCCGATCCTGATTTTTTACCACTTCTTCCTTTTCATGCCGTAAGGGAAAGCGTTAGGTTTGGAAACACACGTGAATCAATCATTGGCTACCTTGGTTACGGGTTAATACTGTGTGGAGGTATAGGAAGAATAGAAACGGGATTTCAATTTGGGACTTTGGCGTTAAAACTATCAAAAAAGCTAAATGCCAAATCATTTGAAGCACGTGAATGTTTCGTTTTTAACGTAATGGTAAGGCATTGGAAACAGCATACTAGAGAAACATTGGAAGCTCTAGATTTAGGATTCACGAAAGGTCTTGAAATCGGTGATTTTGAAAATGCCGGTGCTTGTGCATATTGTAATTCATATTATTCCTATTATTCAGGCGTTATATTGCCAAAGATAGAAGAAAAGGCATCGAAATATAATCAAATTCTGATAAAGAATAATTTGAGAATATGGAGGATTCACAATGAGCGCATTTTGCAAATAACATTGAATCTAAAGGGTAGTGCAAGGAACCCTTCCACAATTATTGGTGAGGTTTACAATGAAAGCGAAATGCTTGAACTTTACTTAAGTGAAAACGATAGAGCAGCAATATGCATCCTTTATGTGGATAAACTTATTCTATGTTATCTTTTTCATGAATTTGACCAGGCAGCTGAAAATGCGATAAATGCAAGTAAGCATTTGGTCGGTTTAATATCCCAACTACCAGTACCAGTTTTTCATTTCTACGATTCCCTGGCGCAATTGGCAATCTATCTTGAAGCCAAAAAGATAACCCAAAAGCGCATCCTCAAAAAAGTCTCCAAGAACCAAAAGAAAATGAAAAAATGGGCACATCATGCCCCCATGAATCACCTCCACAAATGGCAACTGGTGGAAGCCGAAAAGGCTAGGGTACTTTGCAAGGATGAAAAGGCCAAGGGCCTTTATGACCAGGCTATCGCTGGGGCCAAGCAAAACCTCTACATCCAGGAAGAAGCCTTGGCCAATGAACTGGCTGCGAAATTTTATCAAGCAAAGGGGGAAACAGAAACCGCACGAACATACATGAAACAGGCCCGATACTGCTACGATCATTGGGGTGCCAAGGCAAAGGTGGATCATCTGGATCAAAACTACCCGGAACTGCTGGCGGATGGTACGGATCAGCCACTGGAGGATGACAGAATGGAAAAGACCGCGAAAGCCAGGAAATCAAAAACCACCACCAGCACCGGCCCGGTCAAAGGCGAACAGCTGGATCTCGCATCCGTCATGAAAGCCTCCCAGGTGATTTCCGGCGAAATCAAGATTGAAAAACTCCTTTCCCGCATGATGCGGATTATCATTGAAAACGCGGGGGCTGAAAAGGGATGCCTGATCCTGAAATCGGATGAAAATTTCCGGATTGAGGCAGAAAGGCATATCCATGAGGAAAAGGTTCAGGTGCTCCAGTCCATCCCCATCGACAATGCACCACAGGTGCCGGGTGCCATCATCCAGTATGTAGTCCGAACGAAGGAAAGCCTGGTCTTTGAGGATGCAACCCACGAGGGAGAGTTCACAACGGATCCCTATATCATAAAACACCAGCCCAAATCGGTGTTATGCGCCCCTTTGATCCACCAGAAAAACCTGAACGGCATCATCTACCTTGAAAACAATCTGGCAACCGGAGCCTTCACCGAAGAACGTCTGGAGGTGCTGGCGCTCCTCTGCTCCCAGGCGGCCATCTCCCTTGAAAACGCAAACCTCTACAAACAACAGCAGGATTATGCCGGCACCCTGGAAGAAACCGTCGAAGAAAGAACCAGAGAATTGAAGCAATCCCTCGACACCATCCAGAAAACCCAGGAACAATTGGTGCAGTCCGAGAAGATGGCAGCGATCGGCGGTCTGGTGGCGGGGGTGGCCCATGAAATCAATACGCCCATTGGCATCGCCGTGAGTGCCGCCTCCCACTTGGAAGACAAAACAACGGAGTTCGTGGCGAAAGTGGAATCCAAAAAACTTAAACGATCGGAACTGGACAACTACGCCAAAACAGCGGCTGATTCTTCCAACCTGATCCTAAAGAATTTAAGCGGTGCGGTGAAAATCGTACAGGGTTTCAAACAGGTGGCTGTGGATCAGACCAGCGGCGAACGGCGTGAGTTTAACCTCAAACCCTACATCGAAGACGTGCTGTTGAGCCTGAAACCGAAACTCAAGAAAACCAAACACAAGGTGACCGTCAACTGCCCGGAGGATCTGGCTCTGGACAGTTTCCCCGGCGCTTTGTCCCAGATTATTTCAAACCTGGTCATGAATTCTCTCATCCACGGGTTTGAGCAGATGGAAGCGGGTGAAATCATATTTGATGCCGCTCGGGAAAACGGATCAGTTCTGCTCACCTATCGAGACAACGGTAAGGGAATGAATGAAAAAGATATGGCAAAGATCTTTGATCCGTTCTTTACCACCAGGCGTTCTCAAGGTGGGAGTGGGTTGGGGATGCATATTGTGCATAACCTTGTGACTCAGACCCTTGGGGGAAGTATCTCATGTGAAAGTGAACCCGGAAATGGTATTATGATCAGAATGAAGATTTCAGGAAGTAGTAACAGCTTGGAATAGAGGAACCTTTTCGCGTATAAACGAATTAGAACATTGGAGTAATCACTATGCAAAAACAACTCACTGCAATTATCGAACGTGAAGGTGACGGTTATATTTCGTTTTGCCCGGAACTCGATATCGCCAGCCAGGGAGATACAATCGAGGAGGCCCGGAAAAATCTTAAGGAAGCACTTGAATTATTTTTTGAAACAGCCTCACCTGCGGAAATTGGGACCCGTTTCCATGAAGAGGTATATGTGACCAGAGTGGAGGTTGCCGTTGGGTAAGCTGCGCACCCTTTCCGGGAAGCAAGTCTGCGTGATCCTTTCACATCATGGGTTCGTGCAAGTCAGGCAACGGGGCAGCCATATTGTGATGCAAAAACAGCTCTATGAGACATGAACAACAAATCAAGATTAAATAATCGAATTCTGGAGAATGCAGATAAGAATGTTCACAACGGAGCAGCCAAAATGACATTAACGGATAACAATGATGAGCTGATTTTTGAAGAGGACGGGATTGATGAAACGCTTGAAACCGTAACCCCATGGAAAATGATGATTGTTGATGATGTGGAGGATATTCACCAAGTGACCCGCATGATTTTTGAGGATTACGTTTTCGATGGCAGAAACATTTCCTTTTTAAGCGCTTATACCGGAAAAGAAGCGAGGCAGTTGATGGAGGAACATCCGGATACTGCGGTGATCCTGCTGGATGTGGTCATGGAGACGGATCATGCTGGGCTGGAGGTGGTACAATTTAGGCTCAACCGGAACTGGTGTGATCCTGAACCTCGTCAACCGGAATCAGTGTGGTCAATAAAATCAATATGTTACGCAAATCATTGCTAAGATATCAATACCTTAACAATGTTGTTAAGAGTAAAAAAACGGCATTTTTTAACCCTGATGTAACTATCTGTAATGCAACGACAAAAAGGAAGAAAAGGGTTATTTTACCACATCAGTTCCGGTTGACCCACAATTTATTCGTGAAACGCTCAAAAATAAAATTGTTCGCATTATCCTGCGTACGGGTCAACCCGGACAAGCACCTGAAAAAAAAGTCATTATTGAGTATGATATCAATGATTATAAAACCAAGGAAGAATTGACAAGCAACAAACTTTTTACTGCTGTAACCTCCGCACTCCGTTCGTGCCGTGATATGAACGTTATCGAAAGAAACCGGAAAGGACTTGAGATGATTATTAACGCGTCTTCGAGTCTGTTAAAACTACCATCCCTCAAACAATTTACATCCGGAGTGTTAACCCAGTTAACATCCATATTGGGTTTTGAAGACAATTCTTTGTTGCTCCAAACAGCGGATGGAACATGTGGGTTTGCGGCAACCGCGGCACAGGGAAATTATAAGATCATCGCTGGAACAGGCCATTATGAAAAGTATGTTAACCAATGTGTGACAGACTTAGATAATGAAAATGTCATGGAAGATATCAACCAGGCGATTCGTCGGAAAATGAATAATTTCAAAGATAAAAGCGTTGTTTGTTATTTCAAGACCCATAACAATATTGAAAACATTCTTTATCTTCAAAGCCGCAAACGCGTTAATAAAACTGATAGAAATATGATTGATATTTTCCTTTCAAATGTTGCCATTGCTTTTGATAATTTGTACCACCGGGAAAACCTTGAAAAGCTTGTTGAAGAAAGAACTTTCGATCTTCAACGCGAAAAAGAAACCGTAGCCAAAGCCCATAAGGTGTTATCTAAATATGTGCCACCTCAGTTGACGGAAAGGATACTTGCAGGTGAAATTGAAGATGTTTGGGAATCTTCACGCAAAAGGCTCACCATGTTTTTTTCGGATATCAAGGATTTTACGAAACTGACCGAAAGCATGGAGCCGGAAGATCTTGCCACGCTGCTGAATGGGTATTTTACGGAGATGAATGACATTGCCAATCGTTATGGCGGTGTTGTCGTGGACTTCACAGGTGACGGATTGTTCATTTTTTTCGGTGCACCGGATGCAACGACAGACAGGGAACATGCCCTCAACTGCGTGCGTATGGCGATAGCCATGCAAAAGCGCATCGTCGATTTGGGAAAGAAATGGTTTGAAGAGGGCATTGAAGAACCGCTTCAGAATCGTTGTGGAATCAATACGGGTATGGTCAACGTGGGCGGGTTTGGATCCGTAGAGCGCAAGAAATATGGCGCCCAGGGCGTTCATGTCAACCTGGCTTCCAGACTTGAGGCGGCTTGCGAACCCGGACAAATCCTGATCAGTCATTCCACTTGGGCTCTGGTGAAAGATGAGATTGCCTGTGAACCCAAAGGCAAACTTGAGGTAAAGGGTCTTTCTCACCGTGTGCGTGCTTACAACGTTTGCCTGGACGAAACTGATGAGAAAACGGATTTGTTGTAGGGCATCGATCTGGGTTTCCCCAACCGGTTCTGGCTCACAATCTGGTTTTGGCGAAAAGAATACCACTCAATTCGGACGTGTCGTGAAAATGAGCGGGGCCGCCGGCTGGGAAAAAGCCAGTCTGATCGAGAAAGAAACTATGCATTCCCACGCTGGAGCATGGGAACGAGTAACCTTGAACCCTTAAACCTTTGAACCAAAATGTAGTTTCACACGAGCGCCGCCTTTGACCGGAAAAGAAGTCCGTCTGATCAGACAGAAACTTATGCATTCCCACGCAGAGCATGGGAACGAGAAAACCCCAGGTATTGTTATTTAGCAACCATGAACAGCTGAACCTTTGAACCCTTGAACCGAAACGAAGTTTCATATGAGTTTCACACGAGCACATAAAATTCCATTACGGGTCTCTACCCCGCACTCGGGACGGGTTTTCCACGTTCCCATGAATCCGTAAAATCTTAAAAAAGATATTGACAATGTCTCTGTTATGGTTTTAAAATCAAACAATCGTTCGTTTTATTAATGGGTGGTTCACCATGTCCAAATCAAAAAATTTAAAAAGAAGGGAAGAGATATGCGACAGTATTGCGCACCTTTTTGCCCGGAACGGATACCACTCCACTTCCATGAGGGATATCGCGAGAGAGCTGAATATGAATGCCTCTTCCCTTTACCATTATTTCAAGGGAAAAGAGGATATGTTGTTCCAGTTGATGAACGATGCCATGGATGAGGCCCTTGTGACCATTGAAGATATTTGCCAGGCGCCTATTCCCCCTGAGAAAAAATTGGATAGAGTTCTTGTCTATTACACCAAATATTTTGCGGGTGAACAGGAACGAGAGATCCTGTTGGTGAATGAAATGTCTTCCCTGAAAGGGAAATATAGAACGATTCTGCTTGAAAAACAGAGGCATTACGTTCACCTGATCCGGTCTATCCTGGATGAATTGGTGGACCAGGGAAAAATGAAAAAAATGAGTTCTACAACGGCGCTCTTCGCCTTTTTCGGGATGGTGCACTACACGTTCAAGTGGTATGACAAAAATGGCCTGGTAAGCCTGGATGAACTGGCTGATACGTTTATGGAGATCTTTTCAAGGGGTATTTTGAAACAGAAGTGATGAACCGTTTTTTAGAAGGAGGAGGATATGGATTTTGAGCTTTCACGAGAACAGAAAGACGTTCGCCAGGCGGCGAGAGAGTTTGCCCTTGGAGAACTTCAGGATATCGCGAAAGATTGCGATGTGAATGAGACATTCCCCCGGGAACTCATAACAAAAGCGGGAGAACTCGGTTTTTTGGGGGCCTTTATTGATGAAGAATATGGGGGCGCAGGATTTGGATTCCTGGAACATGCCATTATCCTGGAAGAGTTCTGGAAAATTGATCCCGGTCTCGGCCAACAGCTTTGCTCGGTTTCGTTCGGGTCGGAAGAATTTCTCCTTTTTGGCAGCGAAGAACAGAAACTCAAATTTCTTCCCCCCATAGTGGAAGGAAAAACGATGATGGGCTTTGCCATTACCGAGCCGGATGCGGGGAGCGATACCCTGTCTGCATCCACCCATGCCGTTCTGGAGGGGGATGAATACAGGATAAACGGCAGCAAGGTGATGATCGGAAACGGCACTGTTGGGGATTTCCTTCTGGTGTTCTGCCTTACGGATCCGGACGAAAAAAAGAAGTCTAAACGGCATAGTATACTTGCCGTTGAAACGGATCGCGCTGGATATGAAGCCGATCCCATGCATGGCAAGATGGGATTGCGCGCCTCCGATACCTCGTCTGTTTTCTTTTCTGATGTCAGAGTCCCCAAAGAGAACCTGGTGGGTGAGCGGGGGAACGGGTTTTCCCAGCTCATGGCATTTTTTGATCGTTCCCGGGCCTATGTTTCGGCCCACGGAGTGGGCCTTGCCCAGGGCGCATTGGATCTGGCGGTAAAGCATGTGAAGAACCGGGTACAGTTCGGGAGGAAGATTGGGTCTTTCCAGGCTACCCAGTTTAAAGTAGCAGACATGGCCACCAAGGTGGAGATGGCCCGAACCATGACCCATAAGGCTTGTACGTTGTTGGACCAGGGGAAAGGCAATACGGATATCACCGCAATGGCAAAAATGTTTTCGGGCAGAACGGCCGTGGAAGTGGTCGACGAGGCTCTCCAGCTTCACGGAGGGTACGGATACTTCAATGAACAGGATGTCGAGCGATTCTACAGGGCCGCCAAGGTTCTGGAGATTTATGAAGGCGCCAAGGAGATTGAGAAGATGATCATTGGCCGGAATGTGATTGGGAGACTATAGCTGGTTGCTGGTTTCCGGTTTCGAGTTGCAGGTCGTTTGACTGCACAAAAAAATTGGTACGGAGGGACGACTATGAATATCGTGGTTTGTGTAAAGCGGGTCCCCATGACCCAGGAGGTTGATCTGATCATTGATGAGGGGAAAAAGGGGGTTCGGGAAGATGAACTCGCCTACGTTATCAATGACTGGGATAATTATGCCATTGAAGAGGCCGTTCTCTTGCAGGAAAAATTCGGGGGTACGGTTACTGCCGTTACGATTGGGGACGAAGAAGATGAAGAGGTCTTGAGAAGGGCCCTTGCCATGGGTGCTGACAAGTCTGTTCGAGTGGACCCGGGCGACCGGGAACTGGATGGTTTTGTGGTCTCCGGTATTCTTGCCAAGGTGATCCGTGATCTGGAGTTTGACCTGGTTCTGACCGGAGTTCAGGCCGATGACGATAACCTGGGAATGGTCGGAATCATGCTGGCTGAAAAACTCGAAGTCGGGCATGCATCCGTTGTGGTGGGTGTTGAACCCGATGGCGATTCCGCCAGGGTAAAAGTGGAACTGGAGGGCGGCATGGATGAGGTTTCCAATCTGCGTTTGCCTGCGCTCCTGACAGTGCAGACCGGTATCAATGAACCCAGGTACGTATCTATTATGGGTATCCGGAAAGCTCGGAAGAAAGAGTTGAACGTGGTCGGTGTGGAAGAGTTGGGTCTCAGCGAGGAAGAACTGACGCCCATGACAAGAATCGAAGAAGTTTTTCTGCCGCCTGAAACCGATGGCGCTGAGATGATCGAGGGTGATTCTTCGGCGGTTGCTGAACAGATTCTCCGTATTATCCGGGAAAAGGGGGTGGGTATTTAGATGGGCGAGATACTGGTAGTTGTAGAACATAGACAGGGTGAGGTCAGGGAAATCTCAAAGGAGATGCTTTTCAAGGCCGGCGAAATATGCCGTAACGCATCCCATGAACTGGTTGCGGTGGTACTGGCCGATAATGCAGCCGATAATATTGTACCCGAAGTCGCAAAGATGGCTGAGCGGGTTCTCGTTTTCCAGGACGACCGATTCAACAATTTTGATTCTCATCTATACAGGGAAGTTCTTGCAAGGTTGGTCCGGGAAAGGAATCCTTTCCTGACCCTCATGGGGCATACCTCCTGGGGAATGGATCTCGCTCCTGCTCTTTCCATAAAATCAGGATATCCCCTCGCTACGGATTGCGTGGATATCGTGATAGAGGATGGCAGGCCGTCTGTTGTACGCCAGATATACAGCGGTAAACTTTTTTCGAGGGTTTCGTTCAGGGAATCAACGGGATATCTGATTACTGTGAGGCCGGGGGCTTTCTTAGTGCCGGAAGAACAACCAGAGGTAGAAGGAAAGACAGAGCTGCATGAACTCTATCCCGACATGGCGGAAACCGGAAAAGAGTTCCTGGAATTTGTGGATACGGGGGCCGGCGATGTGGATATCACCCAGGCTGACTTGCTGGTATCTGTGGGCAGAGGGGTAGGGGAAGAAGAAAACATTGCTGATGTTCAGGAACTGGCAGATGTCATGGGGGGGACCTTGTCTTGCTCGCGGCCTGTAGTAGACAAAAACTGGCTCCCGAAATACCACCAGGTGGGTACCTCAGGGAAATCGGTAAAACCAAAAGTCTATTTCGCTTTAGGGATCAGCGGTGCTTTTCAACATGTGGCTGGGATTGCAGGTGCGGGGACGGTAATCGCTGTAAACAAAGACCCAAAAGCGCCCATATTCAGGGTTGCCGATTACGGTGTGGTTGCCGATCTCTTTAATGTGGTTTCAGCCTTGAAAGAGAAATTGTAAATTGCGTCTGAACGAAAAGTCTGTTCAGGCACAATTTTGGATTGCGGATTGGGGAATTCGGAACATTTGGTATGAAACTGGATTGAACCGCGAAGGCGCGAAGGCCGCAAAGTCTTTTTCGAATCGGAACGGACGATTCGAAAAAACATCCCATTTTTCTGTGTGATCCTTCAGAATATAGTTTCGATAACGGTTCCATTCTCCAAAGTGCCCGCAGGGCCGATTGCTTTACCGAATCGTCCGTTCCGATTCGGTAAAAAAACAAATCTTAGCGTTCTTTGCGTCTTGAGCGCAGCCCCGCTAGCGGGACAAGCGGCCGGTGAATACTTTTCATTGGAACGGGTTCGGTTATTTCCCAATCACATGCTTCGCAATGACTCTCCTCTGGATCTCGGATGTTCCCTCATAAATGGTAAAGACCCGCGCATCCCTGTAATATCTTTCAACGGGGAACTCCTGGATATACCCGTAGCCTCCGTGGATCTGGAGGGCGGTGTAGGCGACCTTATTGGCCATCTCCGAGGCGAATACCTTGGCCATGGAGGCGGATGCGGAATAATTCTCCCCCCGGTCTTTCATGGCTGCCGCGTTGAAGGTCAGGAGCCTTGCCGCTTCGATCTGGGTGGCCATGTCCGCAATCATCCAGCGGATGCCCTGAAACTGGGATATTGCCTTGCCGAACTGGACTCTTTCTCTGGCATAACCGACTGCGGCGTCGAGGCATGCCTGTGCAAGGCCGACAGATTGGGATGAAATGCCTATCCGACCCCCGTCCAGGGAAGTCATGGCGATCATAAAGCCGTCCCCTTCATTGCCAAGAAGGTTCTCCGCGGGTATCCTGCAGTCCTCAAAAATGAGTTCCACCGTATCCGATGCCTTCAGCCCCATTTTGCTTTCTTCTTTTCCCACGTGAAATCCGGGCGTTCCTTTTTCCACCAGGAATGCGCTGATACCTCTGTGTTTTTTGTCCCTGTCCGTGATTGCCGTAACCACGGTCATATGGGAGTTCTTCCCGGTGGTAATGAACATTTTGGTTCCGTTGATGACGAAACTTTCGCCGTCTCGTACGGCCTTGGTTTTCTGGTTGACCGGGTCCGATCCGGCCCCGGGTTCAGTAAGCGCAAAGGAACCTATTTTCTCTCCCGTGGCCAGCTGTTTCAGGTAGGTTTCTTTCTGATAGTCGGAACCAAACAGGTATATGGGCCCGCATGCAACGGAATTGTGCACGGACATGACCACGGCGGTGGAAGCGCAGGAGTAAGCAATTTCCTGGAGAGCAAGGGAATAGCTGACGGAATCCACCCCGGCTCCACTATATTCAGGCGGTACATTCATTCCCATCAGACCCAGTTCCCCCATCTTTCGCAGATTTTCCCTGGGAAATTCACCGGTCTTGTCCCTTTCAGCGGCGGTAGGCAGGATGTTTTCCCTGGAAAATTCCCTGACCATGGCTTGGATCATGCGTTGTTCTTCATTCAAATGATATGCCATTGTTTCTTCCTCCGGTCAGGGTGTATAAAGCACAACAAGAAGTTCAGCTTTTTTATCGCTGAGATTTCGGAGTTTATGGGGAATCGATGAGTTGAAATGCAGGCTCTGCCCAGGATTAAGGACGTTCTTATTTTCTCCAACCATTATTTCCACTTTTCCCGTCAGAACATACTGGAATTCTTCTCCGAGGTGGGTATAGCTTACAGACTTGTGTTCTGATTTGGGGTCAATGAATATCTTAAAGGCCTTCAGGTGTTTATGTCTTGCCTCGGGGGTGAGGGTTTCATAGGTGTAGGCATCGGTCCGTTTTTGGTAATCATCCGAAGTTTTCTTGCCGGCCTGTTTTTTCTCTTCTTTTAAGAGTATGCTCGAATCAATCTCCAAGGCCCTTGAAAGCTGGAGGATAATGGAAACAGACGGCATTATCTCTCCCTTTTCTATCTGGGAGATGACTTTCGTTGCAAGGCCGGTTTCGTTAGCCAGGTGTTTGAGGGTGAGCTTTTTTGATTTCCTGAGTTTGAAAATCCTCTTGCCTATGGACACTTGTTGCTTTTTGGCCGGCATGGGAACCCCCTGTTGGTATTTTAAAAATGAACATTATTAATTATGAATGAACGATGGTTACTCTTACCGGCTCATGTCGAATTAACGTGTTATTTATATCTGTTGTCGAATAGACCATGCTCAGATGCCAGGTGTCTGGTGTCAGGACAGCAATTCTCATTATGAGCTCGGTTTTATCCCAAAAGACTGTGTGAGTGGCATCTTGCCACGATTTTTCGCGGCTGGAAAGCCGCTCTCACAGAGGGGGTTTTTCAAAATTAGAATTGCTGGTGTCAGGAAAAAACCCGAGGGCATTCTACGTATTCAATGTTATAATAAATAGTTACGTTTTGTATAATCGTAAAGCATGAATAGTAAGTGCTGAAACACTGACACCCGACACCTGACACCTCGGTTCCGAAAAAATGATTTTTCACGCTAATCCGCGTTGAGCCCTCTTACCGTATGCGGGATAAAAAATTATTTTTTACTATTTATGTTGTTTTCTTCTTTCTCCGGTACTCTGGTCAGTTTAAATACCTTGATCATTCTCAGGATAAACCCCAGTACAAGTACGGCGCTGATCAGTATGATCAGATTTGAAGCGAAAAAAGTCATGATAAAGGCATAAGGGTTCTTTAAATGGTATGCGGCGATCAGTATGTATATCCCGAAAAGCAGGAAAAACAATCCTACTGCAACGAGTAATACCTGGCGTACCCACCAGAGAAGAATATTCACTGCGGCTTAAGGTTGGGAAAGGCCGACGATGGGAAGCACGAGATTATCGCAGGCGGAATAGGGGTCGATTTTTCCATCGGCTATCCCTTGAACGGCCTGGTCAAAATCGCCGGTCTCGGTCAGTTTGCTGATGACTTCTTCGAGAAGCCTGGCCTTTATCATCTCAGCAAGCTCTTGACGAACCATATCCTTCTGTTTTCGAATATTCAGCCCGCCAAAGGTGCTCTCTAAGTATGCGGCATGCCTGTCGATTTCCTGTATGAATTCAGCGATGCCTATATCGAAAACCGCCTGCGCTTTCAGTATGGGAGGTTTCCAGGTTCCCTCGTCATATTTTCTCTGATCCATTTCAATCATCAGCTTCAGGTCTGTGTAGGTCTTATCGGAACCGTCACGATCAGCCTTGTTGATAAGAAAAATGTCCCCTACCTCAAGTATCCCTGCCTTGATGGCCTGAATCCCGTCGCCCATTCCAGGAATAACGACGATGGCCGTAGTGTGGGCACTCCTGACCACATCCACCTCATCCTGCCCAACACCCACTGTCTCCACGAGAATATAATCCTTTCCCATGGCATCCAGCACGTCGATGGCACTTCGGGTTGACTGGGTCAAGCCGCCGAAATGCCCTCTTGTCGCCAGGGATCTGATAAAGACTCCCCTGTCCATACTATGGCGTTGCATCCTGACCCGGTCTCCCAGGATGGCTCCCCCGCTGAATGGGCTGGTTGGATCCACTGCGAGGACTCCCACTGTCTTGTCCCGCTTCCTGAGATGGGCGATCATCTGGTCCACCAGGGTACTTTTTCCAACGCCGGGAGCGCCCGTGATCCCTATAACATAGGCATTGCCCGTATGGGCATACAGATCCTTCAATACATCCCGTACTTCGGGCATTCCGTCATCAATATCCCGGATAAGGCGGGCAACGGTTCTGATGTCTCCGGAAACCACCTTTTCAACAATGTTTTTCACGATTTCCGTTTACCTCGGTTTTACGTTCGTTTTTACCCATGTGACAATGTCATCCAAGGTGGTTCCCGGCGTGAATATCTCTTTTACGCCCGCCGCTTTCAACATGTCGATATCGTCCTGGGGGATGATGCCGCCGCCACAGACAACAATATCATCTGCATCCCTTTCCTTCAGCATGTCGACGACCGACTTGAAAAGGTATTTATGGGCACCTGCCAGGCTCGACATGCCGATCATGTCCACATCTTCCTGAATGGCCGCCTCTACAATTTCTTCCGGTGTTTGATGAAGACCGGTATAGACTACTTCAAACCCCGCATCACGATACGCTCTTGCAATAATCCTGGCACCGCGGTCGTGTCCATCCAATCCAGGTTTAGCCACCATCACTCTCAATCTTCTCTGTCGTGCCATAATAACCCCTTTTAAATCAATAGATCCCCGGATCCCGGTACTCTCCGAAAACCTTTCTGTATACATCGCATAGCTCCTGTACGGTGGTGTATTCTTTTGCTGCGTCTATCAGGTACTCCATCACATTTTCTTCCCCCGCGCAGGCTTCAGCCACCCTTTCAAGGCTTCTCGCAACCTTTCGGTTGTCCCTTTGTTCCTTGACCCTGTTGGTTTTCTCTATCTGTATTTTCTCAAGTTCCTCATCGATTTCTAATACTTCTACCGGGATCTCTTCGTCCTCAATAACGTATTTATTTACGCCCACCACCGTCTTTTCCCTGTTGTCTATCTGTTTCTGATAATGGTAGGCCGCGTCGGCGATTTCCAGTTGGGGATAATTTTTCTCGATGGCCGAAAGCATTCCGCCCATATCATCAATTTTCTGGATAATTTCAAATGCTTCTTCTTCCATGCGATTAGTAAAGGCTTCCACAAAGTAAGACCCGCCAAGGGGATCAATGGTGTTTGCTACTCCCGACTCCTCGGCAATAATCTGCTGTGTTCTCAAGGCAATGGTTGCCGCCTCTTCGGTGGGGATGGCCAGTACCTCGTCAAGAGAATTGGTGTGTAGCGACTGGGTTCCTCCCATTACGGCCGCCAGGCCCTGAAGAGCGGTCCTGACCACATTGTTGTAGGGTTGCTGTGCCGTCAACGAGCATCCTGCCGTCTGGGTATGAAACCGCAACCACCAGGATCTGGGGTCTTTGGCTTTGAAACGATCTTTCATGATTTTGGCCCACATGCGTCGTGCGGCACGGAACTTGGCTACTTCTTCGAAAAAATCCAGGTGGGAATTAAAGAAGAAGGAAAATCGCGGAGCAAAATCATCCACATGGAGCCCCCGCTCAAGGGCTTTTTCCGTGTAAGCGATGCCGTCCGCCAGTGTGAAAGCCAGTTCCTGTACTGCAGTGGAGCCTGCTTCACGGATATGGTATCCGCTGATGCTGATGGTGTTCCACCTGGGGATTTCTTTCGTCCCGAATTCAATGGTGTCCGTAACGATTCGTACGGATGGCTCAGGCGGACACATGAAAGTCTTCTGGGCGACGAATTCTTTCAGCATGTCATTCTGGATGGTTCCGCCGATGATTTTTCTGTCTATTCCCCTCGTTTCCGCCATGGCTATATACATGGCCCAGATCACGGATGCCGGGGGATTGATGGTCATGGAAGTGGTTATCTGCTCTATGGGAAGCCCTTCAAAGAGGTCCTCCATATCCTTGAGTGTGTCTATGGCGACGCCACACTTGCCGCATTCACCTCTGGCTTTGGAAGAATCCGAGTCGTACCCCATGAGAGTGGGCATATCGAAAGCCGTGGAAAGTCCGGTCTGGCCGGCATTTACCAGGTGGTGGAAACGCAGGTTGGTATCCCTGGCACTCCCTAACCCTGCAAACATGCGCATGGTCCACAATCGTCCTCGATACATAGATGGCTGGACACCCCGGGTAAAAGGGTATTCCCCCGGGAAACCGATATCTTTCCCAAAGTCTTGGGTTCTGATATCCTCAGGGGTGTACATCTGGTTGATCTCAGTGTCAGAGACTGTTGAAAATCTTTCCAGCCTTTCAGGTCTTTTCGAGAAAATGGATTTCAGCTTACCTTGCCATTTGTCGTGGTCTTCCTCAATATCGTCAAATATTTTCTGGTCAAAAGTGAAAGGCATGGATGTCCCCCTTTCTAAAAAGTTCACATAAAAGCTGCGTTTAGCTTTTAGCCCTTAGCCGTTAGCTTAATGATCCCAAACACTCGTATGGCTTTTCCATTTATGAGGCTTTTACTACAGCAATTCTCATTTTGAAAAATATCTCGGTGACTGGCCCCTGTCCGCAATCCGTTGGGTGGATTCCAAGCCGCGAAAAAGTCGTAGCAAGATGCCACTCACACAGCGTCTATCGACAAAAGTGAATTCATAGTGAGAATTGCTGCTTTTACTATTTGATGTTTACTTCTTGCACCGTAAATAGCTTATATTGTGTTGCTAATAGCTAATAGCTAACGGCTAACCGCTAATTGCATGTTTCATGGTTTACCCTTTAATAAGATTTCTGGCAATGACCAGCCGCATAATCTCGTTGGTTCCTTCGTAGATCTGACAGATCTTGGCATCTCTCATATGGCGTTCCATGGGATACTCTTTGGAATATCCATATCCCCCAAGGATCTGCACTCCTTCAATGGATGCCCGCATGGCTGCATCTGAGGCTAACATTTTTGCCATGGCAGCTTCCTTTTCGTAGGGTTTCTTATGGTCTTCCAGCCAGGCCGCCCGCAAGGTGAGGAGTTCCGCAGCGTCAATTTCCGTGGCCATATCGGCCAATTTCCACTGAATGGCCTGAAAAGAAGTGATCGGTTTTCCGAATTGCTCACGGGTTTTTGCATAGGTAAGGGCATCTTCCAGGACAGATTTGCCGATGCCTATGGCCTGGGATGCAATACCGATTCTTCCCCCATCCAGAGTGCTGAGCATCTGTTTGAAGCCTTCTCCCGCGTTACCGAGAAGACTGTCGGCAGGTACCCGTGCGTCCTCAAAAATCAGTTCGGATGTACCCGAGGCCAGGATGCCTAATTTTTCCTCCACTCGGCCCACTTTGAACCCATCGGTGTTTTCCAGGTCCACCACAAAAGAACTGATGCCCTTATACCCTTTTCCCTTTTCCGTGATTGCCGCTATGACGGCATAGGAGGCCACATTCCCGTTGGTAATGAATTTCTTTTCTCCGTTTATGATCCAATCGTCGCCGTCCTTAACCGCTGTTGTCAGCATCCCCGCGGGATCAGAACCGGCGCCGGCTTCCGTCAGGCCGTAACACCCGAGCTTTTCCCCGGAGGCGCAGGGGTACAGGTATTTCTTCTTCTGATCCACGGTGCCGTATGCATGGACCGGATAACAGTACAAAGAATTATTTACCGACATGATCACGCCGGTTGAAGCACATGCTTTTGATATTTCGACCAGTGCAAGGACATAGCTTACATAATCCATGCCCCCGCCTCCGAATTCCTCAGGAACGGCAATGCCGAGCATCTTCAGTTCACCGAGCTGCTTAACAATATCAGCTGGATGTTCATGCTTTTCATCCAGTTCAGCGGCCTTTGGCCTGATCTCGGCTTCGGCAAACTTTGCCGCCATGTCCCGCACCATGCTCTGTTCTTCAGTTAATGCGAAATCCATTTTCAGCTCAACTCCCCTTTGAATTCAGGTTTTCTTTTCTCCATAAAAGCAGTCATGCCCTCTTTGCTGTCCGGGCTTGACATGCAGACGGCAAATGCATCAACTTCCATATAACATCCGGTCCGCAGATCCTGGTCGACGCCCCTTTCAATACATTGTTTGATTGCTCTCATGGACACCTTTCCCTTGGATGCCATTATTTTGGCTGTTTTCATGGTCTCTTCCCATAAATCCTCATGGGGGAACACTTTATTTACCAGACCGATTTCTTTGGCCGCCTGGGCACTGATGATTGCACCTGTCATACACATTTCTTTAGCCATGGCCTTTCCCACGAGACGGGAAAGACGCTGGGTTCCACCATATCCGGGAATAATTCCCAGACCGATTTCGGGCTGGCCGAATTTCGCATTCTCAGAGGCATAGATGAAATCGCATGCCATCGATATTTCCGTGCCGCCGCCAAGAGCAAACCCATTGACACAGGCGATGACCGGGATGGGGAGACTTTCGAGCCGCAGGAGCAGTTCCTGCCCTCTGGCGGAAAAACTCCGTCCCTGAAGGGGTGAAAGCTTCACCATATGAGAGATATCCGCTCCCGCCACAAAGGCCTTGTCGCCTTCGCCTGTCAGAATCAGGACTTTTATGGCAGGATCCCCTTCGATTTCGCACAGGGCATTCTCCATATCCGCCACCACGCCCGGGTTAATTGCGTTTAGGGCCTTTGGCCGATTGAATTTGATAACCGCTATATTCCCATCCACTTCAAAAAGTATATTTTCGTACGCCATTTTTTACCCCCTATCGATCAATTATGAAATATTCTCCAGGACCATGGCCATCCCCTGGCCACCACCGATACAGAGGGAAGCCAGCCCCAGATCGAGCCCATTTCTTTTCATCTCATTTACGAGCGTCACAAGGATGCGTGCTCCGGAACATCCGATGGGATGCCCTATGGATATGGCGCTCCCATGGATATTGGTTTTTTCCATGTCGCAATGAAGTTCCCTTGCGCAGGCAATGGCCTGGGCGGCAAAGGCCTCATTCAGTTCGATGGCTCCGAAATCATTGATGGACAGATTTTCCTTCGCCAGGATTTTTCTTACGGCAGGTACGGGTCCAAGTCCCATATAAGCGGGATCAATTCCAGCCGACGAGAAGGCTTTGATCCGTGCTAATGGTTTCAGTCCAAGTTCTTTTGCCTTGCTTTCGGACATGATCAGAAGGGCTGCGGCCGCGTCATTTATTCCTGATGCGTTTCCAGCGGTTACGGTACCATCTTTTTTGAAGGCCGGTCTCAGTTTTCCCATCTTTTCGGCTGTGGTATCCATGGGACGTTCATCCGTATCGAAAACCAGGGGATCTTTTTTCCGCTGAGGAATGATTACCGGTGCGATTTCATCTTTAAAAAGTCCATCAGCAATGGCTTTTCTGGCCCTCTGGTGACTGAGGGCGCCCAGTTCATCTTGTTCCTCTCTGGAAATCTGGTATTTTTCAGCGATGTTCTCGGCGGTGATGCCCATATGATATCCATAGAATATTTCAAAGAGACCATCGAACACCATCAGGTCTACCAGCTCAGCGTTGTTCATTCTCGCTCCCCACCGGGCTTTGGGCAGGGTGTAGGGAATCATGCTCATGTTTTCCATGCCGCCCGCCAGCATCACGTCTGCTGCACCGGTGGCAATAGCCTGCGCGGACAAGGCAACGGCTTTCATCCCTGAGGCACAAACTTTGTTGATGGTGAAGGCGCTGGTTTCCTTTGAAATTCCTGCTTTTATCATGGCCTGCCGTGACACATTCTGTCCCTGGCCCGCACCGACAACATTTCCCATAATGACTTCATCCACCTGGACTGGCTGCAGACCGTCGTCATAATCATACCCTTCTTTTTCAAGAGCGATCATCCCTGTGCCTTTCAGGGAATCCGGGTCGAAAGACGCCAATTCCTCGGAAACTACAGGCTTCAATCCTGCCCTTTTCAGGGCTTCTTTAAGCACAATGGAGCCAAGTTGTACTACGGGAGTTGTTTTCAAAGTCCCGCCGAATGAACCGACAGGTGTTCTTACGCTTGAAACAATTACTGCATCCTGCATGATATTTTCTCCTTGATGTTTGATCAGAAATTGTCAAATAATTTATTGTCTGTTCTCTGACTTCTGTCCTCTGACTTCTGACTTCTGTCTTCTGACTTCTGTCCTCTGACTTCTGTCCTCTGTCCTCTGTCCTCTGACTTCTATTTTTCGTTGTAGACAAGCAATGTTACGGCTTCTCCCCCGCCCAGGCAGAGGGAGGCCTGTCCCACTTCGGCGTCTTTGTCTTTCATGGCATGGATGAGGGTGGTCAGTACCCTTGCGCCGCTTGCGCCAATGGGATGGCCGATTGCCACAGAACCCCCGTGTACGTTCACTTTTTCAGGGTCAATGCCCAGTTCGCGATTTACGGCCAGGGAAGAGGTACTGAAGGCTTCATTAATCTCATGGAGATCTACGTCCGAAACTTTCAAACCATCTTTGGCCAATACCTTGGGAATCGAATAGATTGGCGCTACGAGGACATACTTCATGTCAATTCCCGCCGCGCCCTGAGCGCCCACACGCACCAGGGGCTTGCATCCGAGTTCTTGTGCCTTTTCCCTTGACATGACTACCAGGGCGGATGCGCCATCACTGATTTTTGAAGCGTTCCCAGCGGTTACAATCCCATCTTTCTTGAAGGCCGGACGCAGTTTCCCGAGTGCTTCCAGAGTGGTTTTTGCGCCTTTGAACGGAATTTCATCCTGGTCGAAAATAACAGGGTCGCCCTTTCGCCTGGGAATCTCAACAGGAACGATCTCATCTTTGAATTTACCCTCTTCATAGGCTTTCCAGGTCTTCTCATAGGAACTCATGGCAAAGAGATCCGAGTCTTCCCTGCTGATTCCGTATTTCTCTGCGGTAAGTTCCGCGCTGATCCCCATATGGAAGTCATTCACCTGGTCCCACAGGCCGTCATGGACCATCCCGTCAATCAGCTTGTTGTTGTTCATACGGTACCCGGTTCTCGCTTTTTTGAGCATATAAGGGCAGAGATTCATGTTTTCCTGGCCTCCGGCAATGACCACATCCGCATCATTACACTGAATTGCCTGGGTTGCCAGCATGACAGCCTTGAGTCCCGATCCGCACACCTTGTTTATTGTTATGGCCCCCACTTCCCAGGGAAGACCGGCCCTGACCATGGATTGTCTGGCAGGGTTCTGGCCCAGACCATGGGGCAGGACGCTTCCCATGATGACTTCATCCACATCTTCGTTTTTGATTCCAGCCCTTGTGATGGCTTCTTTTATGACCAATGCGCCCAAATCCGTAGCCGATACAGTGCTCAAAGATCCGGCAAAGTCTCCCGCTGCAGTTCTGCATGCGCTGACGATAACGACCTCTTTCATGAATTTCCCCTTTCAACGACATCATTAAACTTTTCCTGTATCCGGGTATATAATAAAGGAACGCTTTTCAAGTCAAGAGATTTCAGGGGGTGGAATCATAAGTGTTAGGCGGGCTTGGTTCTAATTTTCCCCACTTGATGCGATCATTCAAGCGTACGTTCGCAAGTTCATGATCATACTCTTAATCATAATCATGCTCTTTTAAACCTATTTTAGAGATCTTTGATTAAGATTACGATTAAGATTATGAGTAAGAAATTAAGGCTACTAACTTCAGCTATAAAATGTGGAGATGATTTTGGTTGAATTCCGGCCGTTACGTCAACAAATCGGACCAGCTTGTCCCCCATCACAATCACATAGTGGGGGTTGACCACTTTGCATCGAAGATGAGGAAAAGAATCATCCATGCGAACAAACGCCTCAACCGGGGCGCCCCTTCTCTCAGCGCCAAAGGTGTGAAATGCCTGCGCATGTTTTCCTTCCAGGAAAAAGGCATAGCACAGAATCCATGATGCAATAACTGCACCCTGACCGCCTCTGCCATAAAAACGAATCTCTTCCATAATCTGAATACCTATTTGAATTCGGGAATAGTATTTTGATCTCTCGCAAAATTACTAAAGGCAAATTGTTTGTCAAATAAAAAAAATATACAAAACCGGGATCCTTCAATAAAGGCAGAAAGTAGTTTACACTTTATTGTTTTCGTTGTTTGGCAGAGAGAAATTTGAAAATCGAAATTGGAAATTAGAAACAAGGGAATAATTTTAGTGTTTTATCTAATTTCTAATTTCCAGTTTCAGCATCCGATTTCCAGTTTCGAAGGTCGACTTTCAACCGGAAAATATATCCCATTTCTCAAAAAAGTATAAACTTATGGATGAAGGATGCCTAAATTCCCTTGACAAATCTAAGAATTACCAGCTAATCAAATCAGAAAAGAAAATTGTGAAACATATCATGAAAGACGAGGAGCGAGCACATGAATCCGTTAGCCGAAGAACTGAACCAGATCATTATGAATGGGAACGAAAATATTTTCAACATGCTGTCAGGGGTTGGGAAAAACCTGTTCTTTCCGAAAGGGATCCTCTCGCAAAGCGCTGAAGCCAAAGAAAAGGCTCATAAATTTAATGCTACGATCGGTATGGCCACTGAAAAAGGACGGACGATGTTCCTTCCCTCTGTTATGTCCATGACCAGCGGCCTTGAACCGGAAGAGGCGCTGACCTATGCGCCATCTTTCGGCATTATGCCGCTACGTCAGACCTGGCAGGAAAGTATTTTCAAGAAAAACCCTTCACTCGAAGGGAAAGAGATCAGCCTTCCCGTCGTATCCAATGCCATCACCCATGGCCTCAGCATAGTAGCTGATATGTGGGTTGATCCGGATGATGTGATTTTGCTCCCTGACAAAATGTGGGGGAATTATAACCTCATCTTCTCCGTTCGAAGGGGCGCGCGGATTGTCAATTATTCCCTGTTTGATGCGAATGGCAAATTCAATCTGAAAGCTTTTGAGGAATGTGTACGAAAAGAGGGGAAACCGGGGGGGAAAATCATTGCTATCTTGAATTTCCCAAACAATCCTACGGGATATACGGTTTCATCGGATGAAGGGGACGCCATTGCAGCTATCCTGACCGATGTGGCTGCAACCGGAGTCAATGTTCTGGCTATTACGGATGATGCTTATTTTGGACTCTTTTTTGATGAAGAATCGGCGAAGGAATCCATATTTACCAAGCTGGCGGGCAGAGACCCGAGGCTTCTGGCCATCAAGCTGGATGGGGCCACCAAGGAAAACTATGTATGGGGCCTGAGGGTAGGTTTCGTCACCTATGGAGCTGTGCTGAAAGGGGAGGTGAGACCTTTTTATGATGCCTTAGAGCGAAAGACCGCCGGGGCGGTAAGGGGATCGATTTCCAACGCTTCTCACCTGAGCCAGGAAATTGTTCTCAAATCCCTGCAATCCGGATCGTATGCTTCTGAAAAGGAAGAGAAATTCCAGATCATGAAAGAAAGGGCGATGGAAGTAAAGAGCGTTCTTTCCGATCCGAAATATGCCGATGCATGGGAGGCTTACCCTTTCAATTCGGGGTATTTCATGTGCCTGAAGCTCAAGACAGTAAAGGCCGAACCCCTGAGAGTCCACCTCCTCGACAAATATGGTGTCGGGCTCATTGCGTTGGGTGAAACCGATTTACGAGTGGCGTTCTCCTGCCTTGAAAAGGATGATACCCAGGAGCTTTTTGATACGGTTCTTCAGGCTGTGAAGGACCTGTCGGTTGCCTGATCTGTTCCTGCAATTTCTATACATCCGGGTCCAGAGATCTCGACGGGTCTTTCTGGACTTGGATGATCCTTTCTTCCCATTAGCATAAAATATGCAGGCCTTGATCGTCGTTCTAGACAACAGGTGTCAGGTTTCAGGTGTCAGGAAAAAACCCTGAGGGCATGCGAACTATTAAGTGTAATATCCTATATTTAGTCTGTCTGAAATCACAAATCCGGAATCATGGGCATGAATACTGACACCCGAAACCTGACACCTCGGTTCCAAAAAGCCAATTCCTTACGCTAATGCGCGATGAGCCAACACTGCCTACTCCCTACTGTAGTTCACCTATTCCATATCAAACTGGGAGAAGTTCCCCGAACTGGGAGCAGACGCTTTGGGCGTGTACTTCGTGGGTTCTTCTCCTGCTTTAAAGGCTTGAAAAACCGTCTTTTTCGAATGGGAGCTGGCCAGCAACCCCGTTTTCGCATCGATTTTAGCGAACACGATTCCATCAGGAACCTCAAAGTCGGTTACAGGCTGGTCTTTCAGAACAAGGGACATGAAGTCGAGCCATATGGGACTGGCCGCCCTGGAGCCGGTCTCTCCTTTTCCCATTTCTTTCAGGTCGTCGTATCCCACCCATACGCCGGTTACAAATTCAGGTGTGAATCCCATAAACCAGGCATCAATGAGGTTGTTTGTGGTGCCTGTTTTTCCTGCGGCCGGTCTTTTCAGCGCTTTGATCCTCCGGCCTGTTCCTTCGGTGATGACCGCTTTCAGAAGATCCGTCATAACATAGGCGGTTTCCTTCGGAATAACGCGAACCATGTCCGGTTGGTTTTCTTCAAGAATCCTGTCTGCCCGATCCACAATTTTCTTGACAAAAATCGGTTTGACCAACATCCCTCCATTGGCGAACACAGCGTAGGCCGTTGTCAGTTCCATCAGGGATACGCCTGATGACCCCAGGGCCAGGGAGAGATCGGGCGCCAGATCCGATTCTATTCCCATTTTTCTTGCGTATTTTCTTGCGTACCCGATGCCAATTTTCTTTAGCAGCTTGACGGTGATGACATTCCTTGATTTGGCGAGACCTGTCCGCAGCAATGTCGGCCCGTAAAATTTTTCTTTATAATTTTTTGGTTTCCAGGCTTCGCCTTCCGGCGTGCGGTCTGAAATGAACGGGGCATCGATAATAATTTTGCTGGGGTTCATGCCCCAGTCAAGGGCGGCCGAATAAATAATCGGCTTAAAGGCCGACCCCGGTTGACGTTTGGACTGAATTGCCCTGTTGAATTGGCTTCCCTGGAAATCGCGGCCTCCCACCATAACCTTAATTTCGCCCGTTTCGGGGGCCAAACATACAATGGCTCCCTGAACTTCCGGTTTCTGTTCAAGAGATACTTCCCAAACGAACCGATTGTCCCCTTTGGTTTTCAGGCTCGGCTTTTTTTCCCCGGCCTCGGGGGGGGCATACTTTTTTTCGATGCGAACCAGGACTATATCGCCCACTTTCAGCGCCTGGGAAGGTTTCTTGATTTTGGCAGCGTAATAGGGCTTTTTCTTGTCGGGAACCCTGGCCCATCTCATGGTTTTCAAGGGAAGAACAGACAGTTCGTTCCCAATCCGAATCTCTACGCGTTCTTTTTTGTCATCCACCTTTTCAACGAGTCCTTTGATTACGGTACCCGTTTTCAGAAGGTCAGATGCCATTGCCTTTACGGTTTCTTCCTTGTATACAGGAATCTGTTCCGGGTCAAGCTGTTCCAGGGGACCCCTGAATCCGTCTCTTTTGTCCAAGTCTGCGAGGCCCCTATTCAGGGCTTCTCTGGCCTGAGCCTGCATTTTGAGGTTCACGGTGGTGTATACTTTCAGCCCTTCCCGGTAAAGCAGGTCCCTGCCATATTTTTCCAGCAGATATTTCCTGACCTGTTCGGTGAAGTAGGGCGCCCTTTCAAAGGTGTTTTCACCCCCCCGTTCAATAATCAGTTTCGTATCAAGGGCTTCCTTATATTCTTCAGGAGTGATCCATTTCTCTTCCAGCATTCTTTTCAGCACATACTCCTGTCTGGCCCTGGCCCGGTCGAAATGTTTTACCGGGGAGTACCTCGCAGGCGCCTGGGGAAGCCCCGCAAGGAGTGCTGATTGGGCAAGAGTAAGTTCCATGGCCGTTTTGTTGAAATAGGTCCTGGCCGCCGCTTCCACGCCATAGGCGCCCTGGCCCAGGTAGATCTGATTTAGATAAAGAAAAAGGATATGTTCTTTTGAAAAGGTTTTTTCCAATTGAACGGAAAGGATGGCTTCCCTGACTTTTCTCTTATAGGTTTTTCTTACGTTCTTAAGAAGCAGAGATTTGGTGACCTGCTGGGTGATCGTGCTGCCGCCCTGCTCAATTTTTCCTGCAGTCACATTTTTGAGGAATGCCCTGAATATGCTTTTTATGTCCACACCTTCATGCTCAAAAAATCTGGCGTCTTCCGCCGCAACAAATGCCTGGATCAACTGTTTCGGGACCCGGTCCAGAGGAATTACCGTTCTTTTTTCTTCCCAGAGTCGTCCAATGACTTCTCCGTCGTCGCTGAATATCTCGGTGATCACAGGGGGGCGATACTCTGTTACAATTCCGATGTAGGGAAGATTGCTGGACCAGATATACCAGAAGTAAGCCCCGGTACCTATGCCGGCCAGGGCCAGTACGGCCAAAATGAGAAGGCCGAATTTGAAGACTCGTTTCAAGGTCATGGGTTTCGACTCCAGTGGGATACTGTTTTTACCGCCTTTTTAAAGGGCCGCCTGTGAATGGTCTGGTTTTCATTTCAACATCGACTACTAAATTAAGCATAACGGCCTTTAGTTCCATATTCAAGCCCAAAATATGCAGTTACAGAAACTCCTTTCATGGTTAATGATCCATAATACTTTGATATTATAGCTTATATCCCAAATGAAATCTCTGATCTTTAATGTTCTTTATTTTATTCTATCACTCCCCCGAAAAAACCGGGATCTTCGACATCACCCCGTCTTCCGTTTCTCCGAACATTACGGTTTTGTAATTTTCATGAAATGTTCCTGAAAGGGTCGTTTGTTAGGTTTACACCCAACAGGATGGGAAAAGGACGGAGTTGTCCTTCGGAAAAAAAATGAAGAAAAGAAATGGGAAAGGAGACAACATGAACATTCGATCAGAAAAAAAGCAGGGCCGTGAATTTGAAGATTACTCATCTCATTCCACCGGGACAACGGAGCCGATGATGGTTTCAAGCCCGCAGTTTACCAGTATCCAGACCATCAACGATTCCGTGCATCAGGCTTCAGCGTGGGTGCGACCTCTGGAACAGGAGATCAGCCGCGTTATCGTTGGACAGAAATACCTTATTGATCGACTTCTCGTGGGGCTTCTCTCTAATGGCCACATCCTCTTGGAAGGCGTACCGGGATTGGCCAAGACTTTGGCTCTTAAGACACTGGCATCCGCTATCAAGACCGGTTTCAGAAGAATTCAGTTTACCCCCGATATGTTGCCCGCAGATATTGTGGGAACGGAAATCTACAACCCCAGGGATGTTTCCTTTGTGGTCAAGCATGGACCGGTTTTTACGAATCTCATCCTGGCAGATGAGATCAATCGTGCACCCGCAAAGGTCCAGAGCGCGCTCCTTGAGGCTATGCAGGAGAGACAGGTTACCATCGGGGAGAACACCTATCCTCTCCAGGACCCCTTCCTGGTTATGGCCACCCAGAACCCCATTGAACAGGAGGGGACCTACCCGCTTCCGGAGGCACAGGTGGACCGGTTTATGTTGAAGGTGGTGATTGGGTATCCTTCCGTTTCCGAGGAGAGGATCATCCTGGATTCCGTTGAAACCACGGAGAAGCCAATCCAGGTCAACCAGGTCGTTCAAACGGAGGATATTCTTCGTGCACGCCAGGTGGTGAATACCATCTACATGGATGAAAAGGTGAAAAACTATATCGTCAGTCTGGTGTTCGCAACACGGGAACCCGAAGCGTACGGGTTGGATCTGAAACCTTACATCCAGTACGGTGCTTCTCCAAGGGCTACCATCAACCTGAAGGCAGCCAGCAAGTCCCTGGCGTTCCTTCGCGGGCGAGGGTATGTCACTCCGGAAGATGTGAAATCCATTGCCATGGATGTGCTCAGGCACCGGGTTGCGATTACTTACGAGGCGGAAGCAGAGGCGCTTAGCAGTGAAGATATGGTCACAAAAATCCTGGAAACCATTCCTGTCCCCTAACACCTAAAAACTGCAATTAGCGGTTAGCCGTTAGCTATTAGCCACACAATGTCAGGTAGTTACGATGCAATAGGTAAGCATCGAAAAGTGAAATCTCAAATAAAGGGAAAAGTCATGCAAACGATTGGGATCTTTAAGCTAACGGCTAATAGCTAACAGCTAATTGCAGCTTTTAAGTAACACCTAAAAGCTGCAATTAGCGCTTAGCCGTTAGCTATTAGGAGTACAATTTCAACCAGTTACTGTGAAATAGGTCAGCATCAAAAAGTGATGCCTCGAATATAGACAGAGGCAATGCAAATACTTGAGACCTTTAAGCTAACGGCTAATAGCTAACAGCTAATTGCCGCTTTTAAGTAACACGATAATTGAAAGGAAAAAGAATGGACACCCAAATCAGCAGTGAAATTCTCAACAAGGTCCGGCAGGTGGAAATCAAGACCAACCGCCTGGTGGATGAATCCCTTGCCGGGCATTACCACTCCGTCTTCAAGGGACGGGGAATGGATTTTGATGAGGTACGGGAATATGTTCCAGGGGATGAGGTTCGTACCATTGACTGGAATGTTACGGCAAGGACCGGTCGGACGTATGTGAAAAAGTTTACGGAAGAGCGGGAACTGACCATTGTGCTCCTCATCGACGTCAGTGCGTCGGGGGAATTCGGGTCTTCTGTCCAGAGCAAAAGAGAGATGATGGCAGAGCTGGGAAGTGTACTGGCTTTTTCAGCGGTTCGAAACAACGATAAGGTGGGGCTTATTCTTTTTACGGACGAGGTGGAGTTATACATTCCTCCAGGCAAGGGAAAAACCCATATCCTGCGGCTCATTCGCGAAATCCTTTTTTTCCAGCCTGATGGAACAGGTACAAACCTGGAAGTGGCCATGGATTTTGCAAACCGGGTCATTCGCAGGAAGTCTGTTACGTTTCTCATATCCGATTTCTGTCTCCCAGGAGACCCTGAAAGATCCCTGAAAAATCTTCGCCCGAAACTTCGGATTACCGGCCGCCATCACGATCTGGTAGCTGTTTCGGTTAATGATCCTAGAGAGCAAGAACTGCCGGATATCGGTCTCATTACCATAGAGGATTCGGAAACAGGGGAGCAGGTGGAGCTGGATACGGGTAATCCTGAAATCAGGGCTCGTTTTTCGGAACTGTCCGGAGCCTGGCAGAAAAACTTACAGCACACCATTCGATCCTGCGGGGTGGATATGCTTGAACTGAGTACGGATAAATCGTACCTGCCGGATCTGTTGAATTTTTTCAGCGTGCGGGAAAGGAGGAGACATTGATGATCAAACAGGATCTCAAGCGGCATTGCCGCAACAAAAAAAGATCTCGCGCAAAGGCGCCCCAGTACGATCTTCCGGACCTACGGGGCAAGCAAAGGCGCAAAAATTTTCATATTGTTTGTGGCAGGGTTTTTGGAAATAGGGCGCTTGTGCGGGCGATGGTTTTTGCAGGGTTATTTCTTTTGATGAGCGTGGGAGCGGTTTCGGGGCAAGAGAAAGATCCGGCATCCAGCCCATTGATTACGCAATTTTCCGGGGATTCCGGGGCGACGAAACCGCAGGTTATCCAAATGCCTAATGGCCCTGGATTGCAAACTGCCCCAGGGTCACAGACAATTAGAGGACCGATTATGGGAAACCAGGCGCCTCCACAGTCTCAGGCTGCCTGCCCCTTTGATTTGGGCGCGTCCACCAATGGAGACATTCGCGACATTCGAGGGCCCCTTCACATTCCTGATCCTGTGGCCTGGCTCTACTATGGGGTGGCGGGGTGTTTGTTCCTGCTGGCTTTGTTCTGGGTCTGGAAATGGTTCATGGGGAGAAAGAAAGCGCCGGAAAAATTGCCATTTGAACTGGCACTTGAGCAATTAGAACAGGCGAAGGTTTTTATGAAGCCGGAAACCGCTGAAAAGTTTTCCGTGATGGTTTCAAGAGCGGTACGTACTTATATCGAGAGCTGGTTCCACATGGAAGTGACGCGACACACGACAGAAGAATTCATGAGACGTGTGGCCGCAGACCCCTCAGGGAAGATCAAAATATATGGGGACCTCTTGAACGGTTTCTTAGGGTTTTGCGACCTGGCCAAATTCGCACGCTACGCCCTCACGATGAAGCAGATGGAGGAGATGCTCCAGAGTGCCCGACATTTTGTAGATACCACAAGACCTTCTCCGGATGACCAGAAGGCTGATGAAAAGGTGAGCCAGGGAGAATGGTTAGCAGAAAGTGTCGATGTTCGAAAGAAACCCTTTGTGGTGAAGACATGGTGGGGGAAGGGCTTCGGATTCATTTCAAGGAAGACGAGTGTGCCGGCGGGTCTGGATCACCGTGGCTCCGTCGCGGCAGGAGGTAGATAATGTTCCATTTTGATCACCCTGAAGTGTTATGGCTGCTGATGCTGATTCCCTTCCTCGCCTTGCTCAAAGGGAGAAAAGGGAATGCGGCTTCCGTAAAATACTCCACCGCCCAGACGGCCAGAGTCCTTGCAGGATCACGGAAATCCCGAGCGGGAAAATGGCTTGGAACTCTGCGGATGATTGCTCTCGGGTTTCTGGTGGTGGCCCTGGCGCGGCCCCAGATTGTCCATGGGACATCTGAGGTGGAAGCCAGCGGCATTGATATCCTGCTTGCCCTGGACGTGTCAGGATCTATGGAGGCCATGGATTTTACCATTAAAGGAGAACCTGCAAACCGGGTTGATGTAGTGAAACAGGTTGTTTCCAGGTTTATTGATGAGAGACCCAATGACCGTATCGGCCTGGTGGCTTTTGCCGGAAGGCCGTACATGGTCAGTCCCCTGACGCTGGACCATAACTGGCTGCAGCAGAGGTTGGAAACTATTAGAACGGGCATGGTTGAAGACGGCACGGCCATCGGTTCGGCCATGGCCTCCGGAGTGAATAGGCTGAGAGACCAGAAGGCTAAGAGCAAAATCGTTATTCTTTTGACGGACGGTATGAACAATGCGGGAAAAATATCGCCCCTTACTGCTGCCGAGGCTGCCGAGGCATTGGGAATCAAGATTTACACCATCGGAGCTGGTTCACGGGGGGAGGTTCCGGTACCCGTGACCGACCAGTTCGGTAACCGACAGATTGTTCGAGCCAGGGTGGATATAGACGAAGAAACCCTCAGCAAAGTAGCCCACATGACAGGTGCCCAGTATTACCGTGCGACGGATACGGATTCGCTGGAAAAAATTTACGGGGAAATCAACAAACTGGAGACCACCACCAGGAAAATAACGAAGTTCGAGCATCGAAACGAGATGTTCACCTGGGCGGCCATTGCCGTACTCTTCTTCCTGGGGATGGAACTGTTCATAGGACAGACAAGGTTTCGCAGGTTACCGTAAGACTGTGGGCGGAGGACGGTTGACGGAAGGCAGAGGCCAGAAGACAGAGGTCAGAGAACAGAAGTCAGAGGACGGATGACGGAAGGCAGAGGCCAGAAGACAGAGGTCAGAGAACAGAAGTCAGAGGACGGATGACCGAATGCGGAAGACGGAGTTCATTGTTGCAATCTGTGTAATCTGTGTAATCTGCGTAATCTGCGGATGAAAACCTAAACGAAAGGACAAAGAAAATGCAATTCGCACATGCAATATGGTTGGTAGCAGGACTCGGTGCCTGCACGTTTCTCGGCTTTGCCTTTGTACATTTTCACAAAAAAGGACAGATCGCTCTGCAGAAATTTGCGGCCGGGCGTCTGCTCGAACAATTGACTCAAAATGTTTCCAACGGCCGAAGACAGGTCAAGAGGATCCTCCTCCTGGTTGCGGTGGCCGCGCTTTTTGTGGCCCTGGCGCGGCCCCAGGTGGGTTTTGAGTGGAAAGAAGTGAAAAGAAAGGGGATCGATATTCTCATGGCTGTGGATACGTCCAAGAGCATGTTGGCAGCGGACGTGAAGCCGAATCGCCTGGAACGGAGTAAATTAGGGATTATGGATTTTGTGTCCCGGTTAGAGGGAGACCGGGTAGGTCTCATTCCGTTTGCCGGCACGGCTTTTCTCATGTGTCCTCTGACGCTGGACTATGATGCTTTCAGACAGTCCCTGGAAGCCCTGGACACGCAGATTATCCCCCAGGGGGGAACGGACCTTGCCAGTGCTATCCGGGAATCGGAATTTGCATTTTCAAACGATGCCAATCACAAAATTTTGGTTCTTGTGACCGATGGTGAAGACCTGGAAGGGGAGGCGTTATCCGCTGCGAAAGATGCAGCCGAGAAAGGGTTGACCATCTATACGGTAGGTGTTGGTACACCGGCCGGGGAGTTGATTCCTCTGCAGAATATCGGAAAGGGAGTCGCTTTTGCAAAAGATGAGAAGGGGCAGGTAGTGAAATCGCGATTGGACGAGAAAATGCTTCAAGAGATCGCTCTGGTAACAGGGGGGCAGTATGAGCCCCTGGGGCAGCAGGCGGAAGGACTGGAAGCGATCTATCAGCAAAAGCTGAGCCTGGTTCCGAAACAGGAGCTGGCCGAAAGAAAACAGAAAGTCCCTGTGGACCGATTTGAATGGCCCCTGTTAATGGCATTCATCCTTTTGATCCTGGAATTTGGCCTTTCAGACAGGAAAAACCGGAGAAAGAATTCGCCCGTAATCAAAACGGCCCAAAGGCGTATATTCAAGGGAAGGAAAACGGCCCGCGTTGTTGCTTCCATCGCCGTTGTTTTGGCGATCTTTTTAGGGGTGAAAAGCGCAGGAGCTTCTCCCGGGAGCGCTGAGAAGGCGTATCTCGAAGGAGACTATTCCCGGGCCGAAACGGAGTACAAAGCTGAAGCGGAAAAACTGCCTGAAAATCCTCAACTTCAATTCAACCTGGGAACGGCAGCCTATAAGGGCGGCAAATACGACGATGCCCTGAACGCCTTCCAGGCGGCGCTGAATGTGCAGGAGATTTCCCTTCAGAACCAGGGGTATTACAATATGGGGAACACCCTTTACCGCCAGGGGCAGGGAATGGAAAAGTCCAAACCCCAGGATACCATGAAAAAGTGGGAGGCTTCTATTCAAGCCTATGAGGGGGCATTGCAGCTGAACCCGGATGATCAGGATGCGGCGTTCAACCGGGATTTTGTGAAAAAGCGGTTGGAGGAACTCAAAAAACAGCAGAAACAGGATCAAAAACAGAACAAAAAGGATTGCAACAAATGCGATAACAAGAACAAGGATCAAAACAAAGATCAGAACAAAGACAAAAAGAACGAAAACGGTAAAGACCAAAATCAGGCCGGAAAGCAGGATAAAGAAAAGAAGGACAAGGACGGAAAAAAAGATAATCAGCAGGCCAAAAACCAGGATAAGGACAAGAAAAACAAGGACAAGGGCCAGGACAGGGCAAAACCGGGTGTGGATAAGAAAGAGAAAGGAAAAGAAGATCAGAAACAGGCTCGGGCAAATGGAGGGGACAAACCTGAACAAAAAAAGAACTCGCCTCAAAACGGAGAGAATGGGAAAGCATCTGCAAAAAAAGACAAAATCAAGCCCGGGGATACCAATGGGAAAACTCCCGCCCCTGCCAGGGCGGAAAGAAGACGGAGACCGGGACAGATGAGCGAAGAACAGGCTGAAAATCTGCTCGATTCCCTCAAGGGCGAAGATCAGGCTATGCCTGTGATGGCCGATGGCAAGGGCGCCGGTAAGTCAGCCCGGGAAAAGGAAAGGAGGGATTGGTAATGAGAGACCACACGCACACCGCCGTCAGGGCTTTGCGATGGAAACCGATGGGAATAGCTGCAGTCACATTGATCGCGTCCATTTGCGTCCTGTTTCTCTCCTCTCAGGGCGCCCAGGGGAAGGCCGATTCCGGCGGCATTGCCGTTGTCCTGGAACCAAAGCAGGTTGCATTGGGTGAAAGCGCTGTTTTTGCCATTCAGATCTCAGGAGAACAGACGGGGCAACCCGTTGTAACAGGGGTTCCCGGGCTCAGATTTTTCCCAGTGGGTCAGAACAGTGAATACAGGTCTGTGAACGGCCGGGTAACTTCTTTCACATCCTATCTGTTTCAAGTACAGGCTGAACATCCGGGGGAATTTACCATTCCTCCGGTAAAGGTCAGTATCAATGGCCGTGTACGAAAAACCGAACCCATAACGCTAACAGTTTCCAGCGGAGGCAACTTCCAGAGCCGTTCCAGAACCCAGCAGGCTCCTGTCGCATCGCGGCGGGGGGGGGACTCTTCTTCGGCGAACAGTAGACAGGACTCCAGGGGAGACAGCGCACCTGTATTTCTGAGAGTATTGCCCAGGAAAGCTCTTTCGTATGTGGGGGAGCTGGTGCCCATGGAAATCCGAGCCTATTTTCGACAGGGTCTTCAGGCGACCCTGAACACCCTTCCAACCCTGAGCGGGACTGCTTTTGCCTTTCAGGACTTGGAAAAGAAACCAAAACAGACCGAGGAGATCATTGACGGAATACCTTACACCGTTCTGACCTGGTACACCGCAGTGGCTGCAGTAAAGGAAGGGGAACACCAGGTTGCGGCGGAATTGAACGCGACCCTTTTGCTCCCTGAAAGATCTCGGAGAAACCGGTCGCCTTTTGGCCGAAGCCTGTTTGATGATGATTTTTTTAACGGAGTTTTTGCCGGAGCCAGGGAAGAGAACGTTACATTGAAAAATCCCCGGCTGAAGATCCGAATAATGCCTCTGCCAAAACTGGGAAAACCGGACAATTTCAGTGGCGCCGTGGGTCATTTTACCCTGTCGGCTTCTGCAACCCCGAAAAAAAGCATGGTTGGAGATCCCATCACCATCAAGATGAGCATCAAGGGCGCCGGTAATTTCGACCGGGTATCTTCCCCCTCCCTGGATGTTTCCGATGGATGGAAGACCTACACTCCCACAACGTCTTTCAAACCGGAGGACAGCGCCGGATACAGGGGGAGGAAGTCATTTGAGCAGGCAATTATTCCCCTCGATGCATCCATAAAGGAGATCCCTCCGGTGGAATTCAGCTATTTTGACACGAAATCCGAAAAATACGTTACTTTGAAAACGAATCCTGTCAAAGTCGATATTGTACCGGGAATTGCCTATTCGAAGGCTGCGCCCCAATCCCAAGGACCATCCGGATCTAAACCCCTTTTGGACCTTTCTCCTGATTTGCAGAAAGGGCCGGCAGGGATGGCGCCCATTCACTTGGGTATGGGGACGGTGGTAGCGGATTTGAAGCCGCTTGTTAAAAACCCGTGGTTCTTAGGGGCTCAGGGAATTCCGATAGGGGCATTATTCTTTGGCTTGTTTTTTACTCGAAGGCAAAAGAAACACTCAGAAGATACTGGTATTGAAAGGAAAAAGCTGGCCATGCGCAAGGTGGCTCGATCCCTAAAAGAGATGAACAAAGCCATGAATGAAAAGGACGTTTCAGGCTTTTTCAACGCCTGCCGCTGCGCATCACAGGAACGTCTTGGAGAAATATGGTCCATTTCGCCGGAGAGTATCACTTTAGTAGAGATTAAGGAGCGTTTGTCGGGAAAGGCTGAAGGAATTCGACACGTGTTTGAGACGGCTGATGCGGTAGCCTATTCCGGTCAGTCTTTCAATCAGGAAGAACTGAGAAAGTGCAGGGACCTGGTCATCAGTGAACTGGAAAAAATGGGAAAGGGAAAGCACCCGGAAAATACCTTTAGTACTCGAGGGACGATATGAAAAAGCAAATTTTTTTTATCATAGTAGTTTTTGTTTTCGTAGTTTCCGCCATTTCCCATGCAGGTGAGGCAGAAGATCTCTTCTCACAGGGGAATCGAGCCTATGTGGAAGGGAACTACGAGACGGCCCTTTCCTGTTACCGGAAAGTCATGGAAACGGAAGGGATATCAGCGTCGCTCCTTTACAATATGGGCAATGCTTATTATCATATAAAAGATGTGGGAAATGCGGTGCTGTATTATGAACGGGCCCTTTACCTGGACCCCGGCAATGCAGATATTCAGGCGAACTTGCGCATGGCAAGAAAGGATTTTGGGCTGGTTGAAAGGGAACCAGGGAAATGGGAACGATTCTTTCATCTTTTCAATTTGAACGTGTGGACCTGGATGGCAAGTGGCGCCCTTGCAGTTTTCGCTCTGATAATCTTGCTGAGAGGGGTTGCTCCGAGACTCAGGCCGGGTAGATTGTTGAAAGCTGCATCTGCGGTTGCTCTCTTTCTGTTTGTTTTGAGCGCCACCGGTTTGGTGCTGCAATATGAAAAGATCGACTGCGGGATTGTTACCGCCAAGGGTGCCAGCCTCTTGGTGTCTCCTTTTGATGCCTCTTCGAAATCCGGCGCAATAAAGGATGGAGCGGTTGTTCGAATTGCCAAAACATACAAAGATTATCTACTGGTGGAGGAAGCAAACGGAGAATCCGGTTGGATAGCAAGGGAATCTGTTAAATCGGTGGTCTCTGACGGGGATCTTGGTTGAGGCAGTAGGTTGGGGTAAGCATGAACCCCAACATAGGCGATTAACCTGAAAACGTTGGGGTTCGTACCTCACCCCAACCTGCAATAGTCGTGATTTACTCCCGGCTTACTTCATAGCGGGAGATTGGATTTATAATTCCCCGCCTAAAAGCTGCAATTAGCTTTTAGCTATTGGCCGTTAGCTTAAAGGATCCAAACATTTGAATGCTTTCTTGCTATATTGAAGCTTTCATTTTTTGATGCCAAGCTAATGTAACCGTAAATAACCGATATCGTGGAGCTAATAGCTAACGGATAACCGCTAATTGCAGCTTTTAGGTCCCATTAAAAAAAGGAGAGTGATATGCAAGAGAAAAAGAAGGTTTTTGGCCTTTCAAAGGCAAGGATTCTGGTTATTGTGATGCTCATGGTGTTTGGCGCTGCCGGGTTTTCACTACTTTCCGTGCCGGCGATCCAGGCGGCATCGAGCGGAAAAATGCTGGCCCCTGGAAGTTTTACAGAGCTGGCAAAAAAGAACAGTCCAGCCGTCGTCAATATACGGACCGAAAGAAATGGCGGCGGTCCTTCCGAGATGCTTCGAGGGTTTGGCGGAAATCCGAATAACCAGGATGAGCGTTTCAAGGAGTTTTTCGAAAAATTCTTTGGAGGACGTTCCCAGAAAGGATTCAAGCAGAGAAGCCTGGGGTCCGGATTTATTATCGACGAAGATGGTCACATTGTAACCAATAATCACGTTGTAGAAGGAGCTGACAAGATCAAGGTGATTCTGAAGGACGAAAGGGAATTTGATGCGGTGGTAAAAGGCCGTGATCCCAATACCGATCTTGCACTTATTAAAATTAAAGCAGATGGCAAGCTTCCTCATATAGAACTCGGAGATTCAGATGATGCTGAAGTGGGAGAATGGGTCTTGGCAATCGGCAATCCGTTTGGCCTTGAGCATACTGTCACGGCAGGCATTATCAGCGCAAAAGGAAGGGTTATTGGTTCGGGACCCTATGATAATTTTATTCAGACGGATGCCTCCATTAACCCGGGGAACAGCGGAGGTCCTCTCATTAACATGGCCGGTAAGGTGGTGGGAATCAACACAGCGATTATTGCCGGAGGGACTGGGATAGGGTTTGCTATCCCGGTGAATATGGCGAAGAAGGTTATTGATGAGTTGAAATCCAATGGAGAGGTCAGCAGGGGTTGGCTGGGAGTGGGGATACAAGACCTGTCAAAAGAGCTTAAGGAATATTACGGGGTCAAGGATGGAGAAGGGGTCCTCATTACGCAGGTTTTCAAGGGAGATCCGGCGGACAAAGCAGGGATTGAACCTAAGGATATCGTCCTTACGATCAATGGGAAGAAAGTTGACAGCAGCAGAAGCCTGAGCCGAATGATCGCCGATAAAGACGTGGGTGAAAAGGTCAAAATAGAAGTTTTGAGAAACGGCAAGGAAAAAATCTTTACGGTGAAGCTGGCCAAGAGAAAAGATATGCCGGGTAGTCCGGAGGCCTTGGAAAAGGAAAGTCAAGGCGAATTTGGAATCACTGTCTCAGACCTGACGCCGGAAATAGCCTCTAAGCTGAATATTGGAAAGGAAAAGGGCGTTGTGGTTACGGATGTAACTGCGGACAGCAAGGGAGGAAAGGCGGGTATTCAGCGCGGAGACATCATCAAAGAAGTGAATCATGAAGAAGTAGAGAACGAGGATGACTATATGGAAGAGATCGGTGATATCAAGGAAGGGAAACCGGTCAACCTTCTGATTCTGAGGCCAGGTAGGGGGATGATGGTCATCAAACTCACCAAATAAAGTCAAACTTTAATCCGTTGTTTTCAAGGGGCGCTCCACTTTAAAGTGGTACGCCCCTTTGATGACATTTGCTGAAATGGCTTGGCCCAAATAAATGATTGGGTTTTCAAGAAAACGCAGGTCGGTGATGAATTGAACGGGTTAGTACCTTATCACTTGGTTTTCTGTCACAAAAAACAAGAAAATCTTTGCGCCTTGCGCGAGACATTTTGATTGCGGCTTCGCCGCCTTAGGAGTAGAAAGGAGTTCAAATGAAATCAAAGACGAAAGTTGGAATAGTTATCTGCGATCGCTACCGACGATGTGCCGGCGGGAAGTGTTTTCGATCAATGAGGAACAAGGAAGGGGCTTTCAGCATATACGCGGATACCGAACTAGAGTTGGTTGGTTTTACAACGTGCGATGGTTGTCCTGGCGGTAATATTGAATATGCCGGCGAAGAGATGGTGAAAAATGGCGCAGAGGTTATTCATTTAGCTACCGGCCTGGTGGTTGGATATCCCCCCTGTCCTAATATCGACACATTCAAAGCCTTTCTTGAAAAACGCTATGCGGTCAAGGTGGTTGTAGGCACGCACCCTATACCGAAAAAGTATCTTGATATGCATACTAGTCTTGGGACTTGGGACGACTCTGTATGGAAGCCATTTATCGCACCGACAATGAGCGATCAACTGACACGTGCAAGTTACGATTAAACACCGTCACTGAAGGCCCGTTTGATCGTTTTCAATTTCAAAGTCCATCACCCCAATGGAGAACATTCCTCATGATACACCAGCGGGAGGTATCCTGGAGCCTGGGTTTCCCGAGGTTCCAGTATGACTGTTCATGGAACATGAACTGTGACAAAGTCACGCACGGGGCGATAAGTTTCTTCCCCCAAAAGGACCTCTCCTCCAACCGTATTCGATTCGATGCGGGCAGCCCTGTTGATTACAGTGCCCACGATGCCGTATTTCGTCCTTACCTCTGAGCCGATGTTTCCCACAATAACGGAACCGGTGTTGATGCCGATTCCCATTTCAAGGACAGGACAATCTTCGGCGATCATTTCATCATTGAGCTCCTTCAATACGTTCTGCATACTCAGCGCGCAGGCGACGGCCCGTGCCGCATCATCCTCTTTCTTCTCAGGCACGCCGAAGACCGCAAGAATGGCGTCTCCGATAAATTCATCAATCATCCCGTCATACCCGACGATGATGTTGGTCATGCGTTCCAGAAAGCGATTGAGTAACTGCACCACGTCTTCGGCATCCATGGCCTCTGAGATACTGGTAAAGCCTCGAAGGTCGGACATGAGAACGGTTACGGTTTCCCTGCGGCCTCCGATTTTCCGCCCTGCCGGGTCTTCAATGATCTCGTCAACCACTTTCCTGGAAAGATAACGGCCAAAGGTATCCCGAATGAAATCGGCCAGGTGAAGACGCTCTTCCGATACCTTCAGGATGGTGTCAGGGAATTCACAAGAAATAATCTACCCAACTCCGGATTCGATAAGCACATCCCATTTGGGCAGCGTGTTTGAACGCTGAATCCTGTTTTCGTAAGGTTTCATTTCTTTTTTTGTAAGCCGGACTCCCTTCTCATATGACTTTTCCACCAACGTGACAACAGGCTTGA
>Ga0208901_1000074_pt1 | contig 67209 bp, 54 predicted proteins | sample AntAceMetag02UKF_FD_184764 | JGI IMG/M metagenome (GOLD analysis project Ga0208901, IMG submission 184764) | Saline lake microbial communities from Ace Lake, Antarctica - Antarctic Ace Lake Metagenome 02UKF (SPAdes) (version 2) | ecosystem: Environmental > Aquatic > Non-marine Saline and...
CCGCAAAGCGAAAAGCGAGAGGCTACAAGCGCAAACACTTCAAAACAATTGCTTATCTTTTGACAGGCAAGCTGGATTTTTCTAAGATAAATGAATTTGCTTTACCCACTTGAATTTCAAAAGAGCCAAAAAGATTATCCAAGAGCTGCATTTATATACCTGCAACTGTATGAATCCAATTCGGAGAACAGGGCAGCTAAACGCTACATGATTTTGAATCTGTTTTATGCAGGAGCACCTTTTAAAGCATTAGAGTGGCTGAAAACCGACCCCACGCTGCTCAGTCAGGCAGAGACGGATAAGATTTCAACTGATATCAAAGCATTCCAATTACGCTGGTCAGGCTATACTTTAGCTGAGTCGGAAAAACAGGAAAATCTGGTCGACGTGATTCTACGGCAGTTACAAGAAGCAATCAGCGTACGTGAGCCAAAAGGATATGACTACAACCTGAACCGTCTTCAGATGGATTATATTGTCGCACTTCATCAGCGAGGTTTTACGCAGGAGGTGCTTGACCGGTATGTATTATTATACTCTGAGAGTTACACCTTCCCGGATTATGTCCTGTCCAATGTTGCAGGAGCCTATCTCGACAAACACCAACCCGGTGAAGCCAAGAAGTTGTACCTCGATTTGCTCCAAAAAAATCCCCAGAGTTATGCTTTCCATGAAGGGCTTTTCTGGGCATATTTTGATAATGGTGATTTTCAAAAGGGTCTGGAACTTGCCGAAACCCTCGATGCGGCTACGCCCCTTTGGCGCAAAGATAACAGTGGCGTTATAGTCAAACAGAACAATGAAAAATTGGATACTGCTCTTCTTCTGGCAACGGGAAAAGCCTATGCAAATGATTTGGCAGGAGCTCAGGAAGCGCTTGAGAAAATGTCAAAAACAGCCCCTTATAATGCCGAGATATTGTCTAAACTGGCAGAAACATATCGATGGCGCGGCTGGCCGAAAAAGGCATACGAAACAGTCTCCATAGCCACTACCATTGACTCTGAACTCATAGCCCTCAAAATCAGCAAGGCGTTATCACTCTTTGAGATGTATCATTTTACAGAGGCAGATAAAATATGGTCCGAGTTACTCCACGAATACCCGGATAATAAATCGGTCAAAAAATTCGATCGTGAGTGGCAACGCATGCACAAACGACAATTTCTGCTCTGGGCAAATGGAGGGAAGTCTGATTCTGATCAAAGTGACTACGGAAGTTCCGATTTCACTCTTGAGTCCATGCTCTACGACAAACTTTACGGAAACGGTCTGCGCCCTTTTATTCATCAATATTACACAACAGCTGATTTCAATGAAGGGACTGGTCGCTATGAACGGCTTGGTGCTGGAACAGAGTATAAATGGAATCGAAACCTAGTTTCTGCTGAAATCAGCGGAAGCTATGCTGGAGAAAATGATATAGGCCTCTCACTTCAGAGTCAACATGAGATCAGCGACCAATTACAATTCACCCTGGGGTATGATTCATTCAGTATAAATATTCCAGTGCGGGCATATTTTCATGGAATCAGTGGACCGGGATATAAAGCAGGAGCCCAGTATCGTCTCCATGAATTAACGAATTTTGCAGCATCGTATGAATTTCTTGATTTCTCTGATGGCAACAGAAGAAACAGCTGGTCACTTTCCGTACAACAACGGCTACTGAACCTTCCCAGGCTACGGATTGATCTTGTTCCTTCTATATATCAGAGCAGCAACAGTAAGGCAGGTGGCCCTTATTTTAACCCGGAACAAGACAGTTCGTACAATCTCAGCCTTAGCACTGACTGGCTGACATACTACTATTACGACAGAAAATTCACTCAGAACCTGGAACTCAGCTGGGGACGATATGAACAGGAATATTATGGGAGCGAATCGACCTACGCTTTGGCATATCAGCATAAGTGGGAGATAGATGAATCATTGAATTTCACTTATGGATTCAAGTGGAGTTCTAATTATTATGATGGTGATCAGGAAAATCGGATAGCTGGGTTTGCGTCTTTAGGGTGGATATTTTAATGAACTATAACAGCTTTCTTATCAGGTTTTTTCTGCCTTTATTCCTCCTTTTTCAAGCAGGACAAAGCAATGCCACTGATCAATTTGATGCGATTTGTTACCACGGAGTAAGAGAAATACGTCAGGGAGATATGAGCCCGGATCAGTTCGCTCTTGATTCTCAAAATCTGTTAGGCCAATTTGAGTGGTTGTCTGAAAATGGATTTCATCCCATCAGCATTGATGATTTACTTGCTTCCCAAAAAGGAACAAAGTCCTTACCTGAAAAAGCAGTGCTATTGAGTTTTGATGATGGTTACCTGAGCTTCTATGCAACTATTTACCCTCTACTCAGACTGTATAACTATCCAGCAGTATTTGCACTTGTCGGTAGTTGGCTCGAGGTAGCAGATGGAAAACAGGTACAGTACGGAGATGAGGAGCTATTACGAAGTGGTTTTCTCAGCTGGCCGCAAATTCAAGAGATGCAGGACTCTGGGCTGATTGAATTTGCCTCACATAGTTATAACCTGCATAAAGGTATTTTGGGGAACCCACAAAAAAACACGCAACCAGCAGCAACCACTAGGGAATATGATAGTGCGACAAGGCAATATGAAACGGATAACGAGTATCGCAATCGTATCCGTACGGATCTTGCCAGAAATTCGGATCTTATTGAAGCAAAAACAGGAAAAAGACCTCGGATAATGGTCTGGCCATATGGTGCGTACAACAAGGAAACTCAAGAAATTGCAGCAACTCTAGGTATGGAGACTAACCTACTTCTGGGCGATGAAAACCACAACCAAATCACAAATCTACAGACGATCGATAGAAAACTCATAGAAGCCAATCCGGATGTAAGCGATTTTGCTTATATGCTGAACCAAACCCCTCTGCCAGAACCGGAACGGATGATTCATGTTGATCTGGATTATGTGTATGACCAGAATCCAGAACAACAGAAAAGAAACCTTGATGCTCTTCTCGATAGGATTAAAAAATTTAATATCAGCACTGTCTATCTGCAGGCCTTTGCCGATCCTGATGGTGACGGAAATGCCGATGCACTCTACTTTCCCAATCGCCATTTACCCGTGCGTGCCGACCTCTTTAATCGTGTGGCCTGGCAGTTACGAACAAGGGCTGGTGTGAAAGTGTATGCCTGGATGCCCGTTTTGGCCTTTGATCTGGGAAGTGAAATATTCAGTCAATTGGGAGTAAAAGAGTATAAGGAAGGTAAGATCCGTAACACCACCGCATCTTACCGACGCCTCTCTCCTTTTAATGCAAAAGCACGGAAAATCATAAACGAGATCTACGCAGATCTTGGCCGATATTCACAATTCTATGGAATACTCTTCCATGATGATGCGTATTTAACTGACTTTGAAGATTTCAGCGAAGCTGCCAGGGAGTTCTACAAAGAGCAGGGAATCATAGGTCTTGTTGAAGATTTAACATCCGATCCAGACCTTGCGCAACGCCTTGCTGAAATTAAAACAGATTATCTTATCAATTTCACCAAAGAGCTCACCGATACCATACGTAGGTATCAACCGGACGTAAAAACTGCCCGAAACATGTACGCAAGACCAGTTCTTGAACCTGCCAGCGAACAATGGTTTGCACAGAATCTGGACAAATTCGTAGCGCATTACGATACCACAGCCATCATGGCCATGCCTTATATGGAGCGGGCCAATAATCCTGAAAAATGGCTAGCCGGTCTTCTTCACATAGTCAAAAACCGTATTCCACCTTTTGACCCCAAAAAACCTGCCATGCCAAACATAAGTAAGATCCTCTTCGAGTTGCAGGCAAAAGACTGGGAAACAGGACAACCAGTTCAGGATACCGTCTTGGCCCGTCAGATACGCTACCTGCTGCAAAACGGGATTAACAAAATCGGCTATTACCCTGACAATTTCCATGAAAACCAGCCCGACCTTGAAACCATCAGAGCCATTTTTTCTCTTCAGGCATTTCCTTATCGGAGGAAATAAAGAAAACCATGTTTACAGAATACCACCCAATTATTGGGGCCATTCTCTCTTTCGCCTTTTATTACCCGTTCTTTATGGCTTTCTTCTGGATGATAGGAGGGCTCTACTACAGATGTCACTGGGAGAATATAACAGGAAGGCGTCCTGATAATCCGCCGGTGATGGACTATGAGCCGCCGGTATCACTGCTCGTTCCCTGTCATAATGAAGGGGGAAACGTTCGTGATACAATCGATTTTCTTCTGGCACAGGAATACTCAGATTTTGAAGTCATTGCCATTAATGACGGCAGTACAGATAACACCGGGGATATCCTCGATGAACTTTGTGACACACATGAAAAATTGCGTGTGATTCATCTGGCATCCAATCAAGGTAAAGCTATGGCACTGAACAGTGCTGCGCTCATGGCCAATGCTGAATATCTTCTCTGTGTGGATGGTGATGCCCTCCTTGATCCCCATGCCACCCGTTGGATCACCAGACATTTTATGCAGAGTCAGGAGGTGGGAGCGGTCACCGGCAACCCACGTATTCGAAACCGCACCTCCCTTTTAGGGAAAATACAAGTAGGTGAATTTTCCTCGATTATAGGCATGATCAAACGGGCTCAACGAATCTATGGTCGTATTTTCACTGCTTCAGGAGTCATTGTTGCCTTTCGAAAAACAGCACTGCACCAGATAGGCTACTGGAGTAATGATATGATCACCGAAGACATCGATGTCAGCTGGCGCCTGCAGCTTGACAACTGGCAGATTCGATACGAGCCCAACGCACTGTGCTGGATTCTCATGCCGGAAACATTTCGAGGGCTATGGAAGCAACGTATCCGCTGGGCACAAGGAGGGGCTGAGGTTATGAGGCGCTACTTCCGACATCTATTCAAATTCCAATCACGAGCCATGTGGCCCATATTCTATGAGTATTTGCTCAGTGTATTTTGGAGTTTCCTGATGGCAGCCATCCTCTTTATCTGGATAGTCGAGCAATTTATTACTGTTCCGGACTCTATTTTTATCCACTCCATTCTTCCCGGATGGTCCGGCGTACTGATTATCCTGACGGCCCTTTTACAGTTTGTCGTCAGTTTGATTATCGATTCCCGCTATGAGAAAGATCTACTAAAATATTACTTCTGGATGATCTGGTACCCGATGTTTTACTGGATGATTAACACTGCAACGATGGTAGCTGGTGCGCCACGAGCACTCTTCAAGAAGCAGGGACAACGTGCTATCTGGAAAAGTCCTGACAGGGGGATACGATAATGAAATCATTGATTATTGACAGGCCAAGTAAACGAAGCCTTCAGCAGAAATACATTGATAACAGTCTGAAAGTTATTATGCTCTTAGGCTGGTTGTACCTTGCCCTCCCTGCTCTTACCTTTGGTATCTGGTACATTGCCTACACGTTTTTTAACCAGCACCTGATCCTTCTTGAAGGGTACAAAGAATACAAAACAATCACGTCCTATTGGTATCTTATTATTATTGCCAATATGCTGGTGGTGACCTTTGCCTGGTCAAAGGGAAATAAATATTTCTCCAAAAAAGAGGCTTCGGTCCATGCGGATACATGTTTACCTGTTCGAGAAAGCAGCGAGTTTTTTCATGTGGCTGAAGAAGATATACTTCGCTATCGTAAAATGAAAAAGATGACTGTTTTTTATGATGAGGTAGGATCTATAGTTCGGGTTGCAACGCCTTAGAATGACAGCCTGCAATTATCTCTGTTTGAAATGCCCGAGTCGGTAACTGAGGAGGTTGAGGCAGAGGAGTTTCATGACCTTGAGACCCTGAAGACAAGATCTGCGGCTGTGGTGCCGTATTAAACAGAATCAGCGAGGGAATATTAGAGCAACTCGATATTATTCCTGCACAGGCACGGGGTATCCGTCATGTTCGGCTCCAGATTATCCCCAAATTCGTTGTCAGTTCGGGATTACTTGCCCATGTTCTGACCGCTAAATAACGATTTCCTCATTGAAGTACTTCGTCTGTTGTCTCAATATTTTCACTGTTATAATAAATGATTTGACGAAGATGGGAATAACTGTCAAGATCGATATCTGTGAAGTGCAGGCCAACGCCATCCTTTGTCAGCCGAACAACTTCGGCTTGTATAGACAGGGTGATATTTGCAGAGCTTCCAGTCAGCTTTAAGGTGACATGACAACCATCCCCTAAGCTTCGATGGGGGATATTATCCACAAAAACCCCCTGAGTGGAAAGATTCTCTGTTGCACAATCTGCAAACGATGCATCACCAAAGCTCAAATCCACGGTTGTGCAGAAGGGAACCCTGCTGTTTTTTCTTCGTTCATCTGTACTCATTCGTTTTCCTCCATCAACAATAGACTGAACCTGCCTGTTATGCGCTTTCCATCTTGAAAGGAGTATATCAAGCTCTACTCTGTTAATCACTCCCTGTTCCACAAAGAATTGACCAATCTTTTTTTGCTGACGTCTCTGGTATTGTAATAATTTTTGTATTTCATCCTGGCTTAACAGACCCAATTCCCAGGCTGTTAGACCAAACTTGCGCTTACCATGCGATCGATTCAATATTACTTGAACAGAACTTTGTTTGAGATAGCCAAGCGTTACTGCAAGCTCACCAATTCTGCGCCGTCCCGATTTCTGCCAAGCCAACGCCTGCACAATCTGTTGGAAATCAATCAGGCCTGTATGGTAGAGAAAACGGCCAAAAAGTAACTGTTTCTCGGGCAGCACCTTGCCATAAACCCTGTCACTTTTTGTACCTGATTCCTCATTGAGATGAGCTGTCGAGCACCGGGCCTGTCGTGCGTTCACGTATTGACGCAAAATTTGGCAGGAATTTTGTAGCAAAACAAACTGACTCTGGGCCTCAGCGCTTGAGAGTCCTGAAAATAGAGACCTGTCCGGATGCAACTCCAGGGATTTTTTCCTGAAAGCACCAGCGATACCTTCCTCTCTCAGATAGCCGAGAAATTCCCAGGAGATAACGATCTCTTCGCCAAACAGGAGACGGCAAGCTGCAAATAAATCCTTTTCGTTTTCCATTCTCTCAGGGCTGGTCAATGTACAACAAAGTTTGACTAATCTATTAAACCAATGTCTCGGATTTCATTAATCAAACGTTCTTTCTCAATTGGCTTAACAATATAGGAGGTGGCTCCCCCTTTTGCATATGCCTGTACCACCGTTCGTGCATCATCCAAAGCTGAAATCATAATGGCCTTCACCTCATCTTTGCCAAAGATTCCCAGGCTCTTCTCCACTTGACGGATTTCAACCAGGGCCTGGTGCCCATCCATAACCGGCATCATAATGTCCATACAGATAAGATCGTAGGGCTGCTTCTTGCGCCAGGCAATGCGAAAGGCCTGTAAGGCTTCTTCACCATTTACCACGACGTCACAGGCGCCAAAGGGTTCCAATATGCCCCGAATAACCTGCCTGACCATAAAATCGTCTTCTACTATTAAAATCCTTAGTGTACCTGCGTTTTCTTCTGCCATATGTTTGCTCCTTTTTTTTACTTGTTCATCAACGTCGTTTGTTTGGAGGTTTTACACTGTTTTGTTGCGTTCCACTACGACCCTTTTAAAGGCATGAAACTCGGCCTCCAGGCCGTCAATCTGTTTACAAATGTCATCATTAACACCCTGCGTTTTTCTTAGTTCCATGAGCAGACTGAAAAGTTCATCGGCAAAAGAAATTGCCCCCATCTTTATTGCTAGATCCTTGACATTCTGGATTTCCTCCTCTAAGACAAGGACATTTTCACCTGCAACTGCGTTTCCTAACAACTTGAGACAATGCGAGGCCTTGTGGAAAAACTCTTTCATTTGTTCAGCCAAAAGCTCTTGATCGCCAGAAACATTTTCCAGGGCAATCTCTTCATCAAAAATGTCTCCCTCCAATGTCATAGGTGGAGGAAATTCCTGGACAGGGACATATTCCTTAATTTTTGCGACAAGTTCTTCTTGAGTAAAAGGCTTATTCAAAAAACCATCCATACCGGCATCCCGACATTTTTGTTGGGATTCTTCGTCTGTAAATCCAGTTAAAGCTATAATCTTAAGATTTTCTCCGACTTTCAGAGCATCATTTTTTTCACGCCTACGAATCTCTTTGGCAACCTCGAAGCCATCCATTTCCGGCATGTTCAAATCCAAAAGTACCACATCATACTTTTTTCCGGTAATTTTTTGACACGCTGTTACACCGTCAAAAGCTTGAGAAACCATATATCCTTCATACTCAAGCAACTCCTGAAGAATCAATTGCACATCCCGATTATCCTCTGCCACCAATATCGACAGGGGAGCATGATGTCGGATTGTTTTTTCTGCTTTTTGCTTGACCGGCGTACAGTCAAACCTGGCGGTAAAGTGGAACGTAGCCCCCAGTTCAGGGGTACTTTCCACCCAAATATGCCCACCCATCTTGGAGACAAGTTTACTGCAGATATTCAGCCCAAGGCCAATGGTTCCGGATTCCTGAGGTGCTGCGGTATCCTCCTGGGAAAAAATTTCTACTATCTGTTGCAAGGTGTCTTTGTTAATACCTTTTCCAGTATCTTTGACAAAAATATGTAGCGTGACAGCTTGCTGTGCTGCAGTGGAGTCCCGGGTTTCCTGAACGGCACACTTACATTCTATGGAGATCTCACCAAAGCGAGTCGCTTTGATTGCATTGGAAACCAGATTCAGGATGATCTGACGCAGGCGATTGGGATCACCAAGTACAGAAGCAGGCACGTCATCAGCAATGTAACTGGTCAGGGGACTGGCTTGCTCCTCTGCGTGAAGATATTGCAGATCCACAACTGAGGCAATGATCTCGGCGGGACTAAAGGGAATGGATTCCATATTCAAGCGTCCCGCTTCTATTTTAGAATAATCAAGAATATCATTAAGGAGATTGTGAATAGCATGGATCGAGATCCGGGCCATGGTCAGGTATTTTTTCTGTTTGGGAAGGAGTTCCGTTTCCAGAACAAGCCCCAACAACCCTATGGCACTGGTCATTGGTGTGCGAATTTCGTGATTCATATTTGCCAGAAATTCACTTGTCACCCTGTTGGCGTTTTCTGCAAGTTCCGTGCTTTTTCGGAGAGACAGCTCCAGACTTTTCCGCTCTTCAATCTCTTTGTGTAATTTATAATTTGCTGCAGTTAAGTCCAAGGTACGCTTTGCAACCAACTCTTCCAGATGATCACGATACTGGGCCAATTGTTTTTGATTCTTTTGCCGATCCAGTAACAAATTCCGCTTTTCCAGACATTGTTTGATGGCAATAGTTAACTCTGAATGATTAATCGGTTTTTGCAGATAGTTGGAGGCTCCGGCACTCATGGCACCGATTGCTATTTCGTTCCCCCCTTGCCCGGTTATGACAATGGACTGGAGCATGGGTTGTATCTTTATGGCTCTGGTAACGAGTTCACAACCATCTATGCCGGACATGTTCACATCCGTGATAAGTACATCAATCTTAAGATCCTTGAGAATCACCAGTGCCATCTCTCCAGAGGTAGCGGCGACAATCCTGCTGAACTGTTTTTCCAACCGCCTTCTAAACAAAGTGATGATTGCCTGTTCATCGTCAACGATAAGTAGTGTTATCTCGCTCATAGATATCCTTGTGACCTTTTTATAAGCTCTTCGCTGGCATATTTATATTGAGATAATTCCCAAGTTTCTTATCCGTATAGGCAATATGATTCAGCAGCCAATCTTTAAGAAAGGAAAAAAGGTTGATATTGAGAATTTTCCTCCCTTCCTGGAACTCTTCTACAAGACAGGTTACCTCGTTAATAAAGGTCTGATGCTGCTGTTTGTGGTCCTGGAATTCCGGGTAATCGTACTGAATCATGTAATTTTCTTCGGTTGCAAAATGTTCCTGGGTGTACCGTACCAACTTTGGAATACTCTCATTTAAGATATTTCCTGTTTCATTCTTCTGAATAGCCTCGTAAAGGTCATTGATGATGGTTACCAGTTCCTTGTGCTGCTTATCAATTTCCTCAACATCGACATTATATGCATCCCCCCAGACAATTAATCCCATCCTCTGCTCCCCCGCAATTATTTATAGATACCCAGTATCTTGTTACATTCCGATGCTCTCCTGAAACGAAGCGATTGTGTGCACAAAGAGTATCAATGAAACCATTGCAAAAAAAGGTCAACGCAATCGGGACAAAATTGGCTGCCACTTTCATTGACTATGATTTGTTGAGCCTTGGAACGGGGCATCCCATCACGATATGGGCGATCGCTGGTCATTGCATCAAAGGCATCTGCCACTGCAGTAATTCTTGCCCAAAAAGTAATTTCCTCACCCTTTAATCCGGCCGGATAGCCCTTCCCATCCCAGCGCTCATGATGTTGTGTTACGATTGTGAGGATATCATCAAGGCTGGTCAGTGGTTTTAAGATATTTGCGCCAACTGTGGGGTGGAGTTTAATATGGTCATATTCTTCGGCAGTCAACTTTCCTGGTTTGAGTAAGACACTGTCCTTCACCCCGATTTTACCAATATCATGCAGTCTGGCACCAACCTCAATACGTGAGATTTCTGCAACACCAGCGCCAGTTAAAGCCAACATACCTTTGCAAATTGAGGCAACAGATTCTGAATGGCCACGAGTATAGATATCTTTGGCTTCGAGTGCTGAAACAAGGCTGGTAATGGTGGCGAGAAAGTACTCCTGTTCCTTTAGCAGCAACTCCTTATCTTTTAAAAGGAGCAAATAGTGATCAGAGAAAATCTTATCAATAAAGATGATAAATTCTGTAATATTGAATGGCTTGGTAAAATAACTCACAGCGCCGTACTGCATCATACGCATCATCTTTGCATGTTCAGCATTACCGCTCATCACTACAAAAGGAATGGATGCAAGCGCAGGATCTGCTTTGACGGCCAGACAAAGATCCAACCCATCCATCTTTGGCATATCTACATCACTGAGAATGAGATTAACTTCATGATTCAGCATATACTCTAAAGCTTCAAGGCCATTCTCCGCCTCGGCTGTTTGGAAACCATCACGATTCAATGCTCTGCTCAACATGGCTGCGATATGCGGATCATCGTCAACTATCAGTATCGTTTTGTTCTTTTTAAACTGTACTTTTTCAATAATTTTTTTCACAACCGGCAACAATTGTTCGTGAGCATCGGCCTTACTGATATAGGCATTAGCACCAGCGTCAAAACCATTATTGACAAAATCGGTCGAGTTGAAATCACTTAATATGACCACCGGAATAGAACGATTTGCCTTATCTTCTTTCAGCTTTTTACAAAAAGAGAGACCATCCATGACCGGCATCTGATAAGCCGCAATAACAAGATCGAAACTGTGTTTCTGGAGCTGATCAAGTGCAACCTGACCATTTTCAGCTTCACAAAAACTGGCTCCAACGGGAGCGAGAAGGTTCCTGGTGTAGGTTCTCTCACTTGCCTGGGCATCAACGATAAGAATAGAAGTTGTGGACATTTTTTTGTATTATCCTCAATAACAGAGACTAGCCACTGTCTGGGCAATTTTTTCAAGTGGCATCACATGATCCACTCCGCCAAGTTCAATGGCAACTTTGGGCATACCAAAAACCACACAACTTTTTTCATCCTGAGCAATGGTGGAAGCTCCCGCCTCCTTCATTTCCAGCATACCCTTAGCACCATCATCTCCCATTCCTGTCATGATTACTCCCACAGCATTGCCTCCAGCATACCTGGCGGCAGAACGAAAGAGCACATCTACCGACGGACGATGACGGCTAACTAGTGGACCATCTGTAACTTTCACAAAATAACGAGCGCCGCTCCGTTGCAGAAGCATATGTTTGTTCCCCGGTGCTAGTAATACACGGCCCGGCAGGACGGTATCCCCGTCAGCGGCCTCTTTCACTGTCATGTTGCTTAAACTGTTGAGTCGTTCTGCAAAAGAGGTCGTGAAATGTTCGGGCATGTGCTGCACGATTAGCACGCCGGGAAAATCGCCGGGAAGCATCTCCACAAAGACCCGCAGTGCTTCGGTACCACCCGTTGAAGCACCAACGGCAACCACCGTCTCGGTGGTCTGGACCATTGCTTTGCTTGAGGCCTTTGCCAGCATAACGTCAGCATTAAGTTTTGCTGCCACTTCTCTTGTCTTTGAGGGACTGATACGCTTCGGACGAACATCCGCAGCTGCCCGTACTGCATCACAGATAAGCACCGAAGATTCATCGAGAAACTGTTTAGTGCCCATTCTCGGTTTCTGAATAATATCAACGGCTCCATACTCCATTGCCCGTAACGCTGTTTCAGAGTTTGTTTCAGTTAAACTAGAGCACATCACCACTGGAATGGGATGCTGAGACATCAGTTTCTTCAAGAAACTTAAACCATCCATACGTGGCATTTCAACATCTAGGGTGATTACATCGGGAACAAAGGTTTTCAACCTACTTGCAGCAACGTAGGGATCCTGTGCGGTCACGACTTCCTCTATATCAGGTGCGGATAACAGTATTTGAGATAAGGTTTGACGAACCACTGCAGAATCATCAACAACCAAAATTTTGAGTCCCATATTTTCTCCCAGAATCACATGCTCTCTTGATAACAATCCATGTTTGTACAAGCCTGTTCTGCGAACAGCTTACCAGTGCTCCATACCTGACAGTTGCACTGCCCAGATCATATACACATTTGTTCCACTAACGAGGTAACTATTTGGAGGTGAAGTACTGTGGAGTTTTTACATCTTCCGAAGACGCTTTAAAAAGACTTCTCCACTATGGGAAATAAAATATATCTTTCTTCCCTGGTACCCACCAATATCCTTCGCAACGACTCTACAACCATACTCTTTTAATAATGTTACAGCCATTCGTGCATTTTTTTCGCCCACACCAGCACGGTGGGAACCAGCCATCATTTTTTCATGCTCAAGCAGCATCTGGGCCCCCCCAAAGACTTTTGCAACCAAACTCGATATTGACACGCCGTGTTCTGAAAAAGCACTTATCATTTCATCCAGAACGCAGTCCATATATTTATAACATTGAGCAGCACCATCCTCATTTGGTGAAGTAGCTGCCGAATCCAAAACGGCATGACACATGGCACCATACAGATGTGCCTTGTCATACATAATCACAGAAATGCAAGAACCAAGAATGGTATGAATCAACGTTGGTTTTTTGGCGAAATGATAATCTCCAGGATAGAGGTACACAGTATTGTCTGTGTAGGCAGGAGGGCATTTTGGAAAATGATGTGGTTTATATTCTTTCATAAATAGTAGGCGCTATTGCACGTACCGGTAACGTCATGCCATGAATAGTTTCCGAGTGTCCTAAAAAAAGATAACCCCCTATCCGCAGGCACAATGCCAGGCGTTTAAGAATTGCTTCCTGCGTCCTGGCATCAAAATAGATAATAACATTACGACAAAAAATAATATCCATTTTTCCCTTTATACCATAATCGTTATCATTGAGATTTAATCTGCAAAACTTCACACACCGACGAATCTCAGGAGAAATTCTCATCAACCTGCTAGAAGCATCCCGGCTCTTTAACAGATACTGTTTTTGATAATTCACAGGAATGTCTCCGGCAAGCTCATCACTGTATATAGCCTTGCTAGCAATATTCAACACCTGGGTACAAATATCAGTGGCCTGTACCCGAAAATCAAAATCAGCATATGATCGTTTAAATTCTGCAAGCTCCATGGCAAGGCTGTAAGGCTCCTGGCCGGTCGAACAGGCAGAGCTCCATATACGTAAAGGTCGCTGCAGTGGAGATTTGCCAAGGTGCAGAGCTGGTAACAACTCGTTTGTCAGATACGCGAAGTGTGCTGGTTCACGAAAAAACTCGGTCTTATTGGTGGTAATGGCATCAACAAGGTGAATAAACTCACCCTGAAAGCTACTATTATTAAAAACAGAAGTGCAATATTTTGCAAAAGAAGGTAACCCCAGCGCTCTCACCCTCTTGCGCAGACGCCCTTCAACCATCTGTTTTTTAGTCGAAGATATATTGATACCGCAATAATCATAGACCCGATTGCAAATCAATTCAAAGTCGGCATTGCTTAATTGCTGAGTAAATAGTGATTCCGTTTCCACCGTTACCTACTCCTCATCAACGGGGATATGGCTGTCAACAGTGGTCAGCATATCTTTCCCCAAAGTCTCTTCTATATTCAAGATGATCACAAAACCCTCTTCAAACCTGGCCATGGCTTTGATCCAATCGGCAGAGCTTCCATCAGCCAGCTGTGGGGGTGGTTCCAGATCTTCTTCTTCAAATTCAGCCACCTGCTGTACCATATCTGCGGTAATTCCTATTAAAGTATGTTTACCATCACCCTCTACTAACTCCAGAATAATTATACAGGTATCAACAGTGGCCACGGTTTCTGAGAGCCCAAACTTTAAACGCAAATCAAGTACCGGTACCGCACTACCACGCAGTTTTATAACTCCAATCATGCAAGGCGAACTGTTGGGCATGGGAGTAGGGGGGGTGTATGACACAACTTCACGAACTTTCCCTACGCTGATGCCGTAGATCGCCTCACCTATTCGTAACGTGAGATATTGTTCAAGACTACTCATATATTCCTCCGTTCAACGAACGACTTCCTAACTATTTGAAGATGTCCTTAGTCTTTCATCAAGGGCAACCTGTTTATTCACTGCATCCTATACAAGATCATTTCTTCCTGCAATTGATCTCCTTAATACGATCAGCTGCATTCGTTCACGATATTTCAGGGGGCGCATATCCATCGACACTATCACGAATGGCCGCGTCGACATCAAGTATCATAAAAAACTTTTCGCCAACCTTTCCCAAACCACGAAGATATCTGGGGGGAACTCCGGTCCCCATTTCAGGATGCGACTGCATATCTGCATTGGCAATATCAGCAACCTCCAAAACCTGATCGGCCAATACTCCCACCGAAATTGATTCTTCCTCATCTGAGGCTTCAACTTCCATTACTATAATACAGGTATCTTCAGTGTTGACCGTGGCTTTCATTGCAAAACGAATACGAATATCAGCAACCGGAACTACCGCTCCACGGAGGTTAACAACGCCCTTCAAAAATCCAACAGATCCGGGGACTCTGGCAACCGGGACATAATCCAGGACTTCCCGTACCATCTCAATGGGAACTCCAAAAATTTCGTCTGCCAAGCGAAAGGTGAGAAACTGTCCACCCTTGATGGTACCTGTTTCATCCATTTGTTTACCCATACAGACACTCTCCCTTTTTATCGCCCATTACTGACCTACAAATTTCTGCGATTATTACTTCATTGCCTGAACCCAGTCGGCGGATGTGACACATGGCTGACCAAGGGGCTTCTTCAATCGAACGAGTGGGGGAGGGCAGGCTCGCAGGCCTGCCCCAGTCCTTGATCAAAGACTAGAATCGCTCGAAATCTTTGTCCAACGTATCTGAACCCGTTTCATCATCACCAAAATCTAGATTAATTCCCTTATTTACCGGCTGTCTTTTGCCTCGTGCCTGAACTGGACGGGAGGTGGCCGGCAATGCTCTCTGCTTACGGGCGTTTGGCAGCCCAGCACCAGCAGATGCCGATTGTTGAACATTATCAATCTTGAAAAAAGTCATAACTTCTTGCAGCATCTGCGCCTGAGCCGATAACTCCTCGGATGACGAGGCCATTTCTTCGGCTACACTGGCGTTTTGCTGAATCACCTGATCCAGCTGTTGGATAGCAGTGTTGACCTGGTCGGCACCAGTACGCTGTTCGTTACTGGCAGCTGTGATTTCTTGAACCAGATCTGCTGTCCTTTGCACATCCGGAGCAATGGTATCCAGCAAGCCCCCGGCCTGTTCCGCCACCTGAACACTGGAGGCAGAAAGATCGCCAATTTCCGCCGCCGCCGACTGACTGCGCTCGGCTAGTTTGCGAACTTCAGAGGCAACCACAGCAAAGCCCTTTCCATGCTCTCCTGCCCTTGCCGCTTCAATGGCAGCATTTAAGGCAAGTAAGTTTGTTTGTCTGGAGATTTCTTCAATGATAGAAATTTTTTCGGCTATGTCTTTCATTGCCTGAACGGTATCTTTTACAGCCTTTCCACCTTCTTCTGCATCGTCGGCTGTCTTCAGTGCTATCTTTTCAGTTTGAGCTGAGTTGTCGGCATTCTGATTAATATTTGCAGCCATCTCTTCCATGGATGATGATATCTCCTCAGCTGACGCTGCCTGTTCTGTAGCACCCTGGGACATTTCCTGAGACGACGAGCTCAATTGCTCACTTCCGGATGCAACGTTTGCAGCAGAGCCCAGAACACTACCAACAACATTTTTCAAATTATCAACCGTTTCTTTAATATCTTTATATACCCCTCTCAGATTTGTTTCATCGAAGGTAATATTCAGGTTACCACTTCCAAGTTGTTGGGCCACATGGGCAATTTCCTGTGGATCTTTACCAAGTTGGGCGAGAATTCCTCGAACTATTAACACAGCGACAAGCACTCCAAAGACAATGGCAATTGCAGCCAAGCTCAATAAAATGATAATAGCACGGTCATTGGAAGCCTGAGCCTTGGGCCCCAGGATATCCTGTTCTTCTTTTACAGAAAGTTTTGTGTCTTCAACCGCTTTGGCTATTTCCGGTCCTAATGTATCCAGGGTCCCTGAAATCACTTCATTACGATTAAAAATAATTTCTGCAAGCGTATTGAAATTTTCAACATATATTTCTTTTGCAGCAATAACCGCAGCTAGCCATTTTCGACGTTGAGGATTTTGTAATTCTGCATCCAATACATCTAAATTCGTCTGCATCTTCTTAAACTCTTCGTTCACCCGGTCCACTTGTGCTGGGTGATTCTCATCAAGGAATTTGGTCATATAGAGTCGACCAAGTAACAGATGCTTCATGGATAAGGCGGCATAAAATGAGGCTGACATGTCGCTATCTTTTTCAGCGGATACAAGAATCTCTGTCAGAGTGTTCTCCATAAACGGACCTTTGACATCCAAAATGTCATTGACCAGACGATTTCGTATTTCTTTAGCTTCTTCTACTTTTTCAAATCCTTTTCCGTATTTTTTCAAGGCACTATCTGCGGTATTGACCAATCGTGCACGCTCAGGATTCTTAATTTCACCACGAGCTTCTTCCATAAACTCAGTCGTTTTTTTTAAAAAATCCGCATACTGCTCTCTATCTTTATCACTGCCGGTGATGATGAAATCCTTTACGTTCATCCGTACCATCAACATATTGGCCTGAACTCGGCCCATTAAGTTGGTATCCCGGGCGAGGCCACGGTAGGTTGAAAAACTCTCTGAGGCACCCTCGATGGTAACATATGAAACCGAGCTTACTACAATGAGAAATAGCAGGACTACCCCGAAGCCACCAGTGAGTTTTTGGGAAAGGGTTAAGTTCTTTAGCATCTTTGTATCTCCTTAGTAAATGTATTGTTATTTGAAATAGTTTTTGTATATGACATCAGAAGATACTTTGTTTTCTTAACTCTTTAACTTCTTCGAGCAGTTCAGCTGCCTTCTCCAGAATTACGTCTCTTCCCATACCAAAATATTGACTCTTACTCATGACTCCTCGGTTCCCCTTTAAACTATAATTGTAATTCAGTAATATTGTTTTCCAGGCCACCGTTGGGATCATAAATTTCTTCATGAACGGTTGTCAGGGTGTCCTGTTCTAGCGTTTTATCAATATCAAGAAGAATCACAAAACCATCTTCAAACCTAGCCATGGCCTGAATCCAGCCGGCGGATTCGCCATCGGTTTGGCATGGAGGTTCTTCAAGATCCTCTTTTCCAAACTCTGCAACCTGCTGCACCATATCAGCAGTGATTCCTATTAGACTTTTTGTTTGTTTCACCTCTAATTCCAGAATAATTATGCAGGTGTCAACGGTTGCTTTGATTTCCGGCAACCCAAATTTTAGACGTAAATCCAACACTGGCACTGCATTACCGCGCAAGCGGATCACACCAGTCATGCATCCTGAGCTATTGGGCATGGGGGAGGGTGTTTCATAGGTAACAACTTCACGGACTTTATGAATGCCGATACCATATGTTGCCTCCCCGACCCGTAGGGTAAGGTATTGTTTCTGAATACTCATTTTTTTCTCCGTGGGACAGACCAGATGGTCTGCCCCTGCCCTGATTCAATGATCAAAATCGTTCAAAATCTTTATCCAGATCATCGGCACCTGCTGAGTCATCACCAAAATCAAGGTCTATCCCCTTCGTTGAAGACTGTTTCTTTCCTTTTGTCGGAACTGGACGAGTCGAAGTTGGCAATGCCCTTTGCTTTCTTTTCGGAGCACTTGGCGCTGCGTGATGGACGCCATCAACCTTGAAAAAAGACATGGATTGTTGAAGGGCACTGGACTGGCCTGATAGCTCTTCTGAGGAAGAAGCCATTTCTTCTGCAACACTGGCATTCTGTTGAATAACCTGATCAAGTTGCTGAATAGCACTGTTGACCTGCTCGGCACCTGTTCTCTGCTCATTACTGGCTGCAGTGATTTCCTGAACAAGATCGGCTGTTCTTTTCACGTCAGGAGCTATGGTGTCAAGAAGTTTACCCGCCTGTTCTGCCACCTGAACACTGGATGCTGATAAGTCACCAATCTCTGCAGCTGCTGACTGGCTACGTTCTGCAAGTTTACGAACCTCTGATGCTACCACGGCAAAGCCCTTACCATGTTCACCGGCTCTTGCTGCCTCAATGGCAGCATTTAATGCCAGTAGATTTGTCTGGCGGGAGATTTCTTCAATAATGGATATCTTTTCAGCAATATCCTTCATTGCCTGCACAGTATTTTGTACTGCTTTTCCACCCTCATCTGCATCTGCAGCAGTTTTAAGAGCAATTTTTTCGGTCTGTGCTGCGTTATCAGCATTTTGATTAATATTGGCTGCCATTTCTTCCATGGAAGAGGAGATCTCTTCCGCAGATGCTGCCTGCTCCGTTGCCCCTTGAGACATTTGCTGGGCCGATGACGACATCTGGACACTTCCTGAGGAGACATTCTCTGTGGCAGAGCTGACATTTGCGACGATACCTTTCAAACGTTCAACCATCTCAACAAGTGCCGCCAGAATTCCTGTATTATTCTGAGCATCGAGCTGAATTGTCAAGTTGCCCTTGGCAACTTCCATCGCAATTTCAGCAATAGCCTGCGGCTCGCCGCCCACTGCTTTTCGAATATTTCGGGTAACAAGAAAGGCAATAAGTAATCCAATGGCAAGCGCGACCAGCACACAGACGATGGTCATCAGCTTGGCCTGGCTTACGGTGGTGATATTATCCTTTTTGCGTATATCCATTAAGCCTCTTTCTTCGCTTCCAAAATCACCCATAATCTTTCGGAACTCGTCGAAATATTTCTTACCTCTAGCCTCAGCAATCAGGTCAGCCATATCATCCATGGTTTTGGCATTGCCGATTTTTCTACGCAGCTCAATATTGGGCTCTGTAACATTCTCCTGCCAGGCTTTAATGGTGTTTTCCATTTCTCCTAACAGCAGTACCTGAGCCGGATTATCACTCACCGTTTTTTTCATCTCGCCAATAAGGTGATAAAACTGTTCTGCTCCACCGGTGTAAGGAGAAAGGAAATCTTCACTACCAGCCAGCAGATATCCACGCATACCTGTTTCCATGTCAACAGCAGCAGAGAGTATTTCACCTGCCTCACTAATCACCGCATGCGTATGCTCTACGGACGCTGTCGTTTCAGAGATCATTCTTCTGTTTTCCTCAGCAGCAGCGGATGCTGTTTTGGCAGATTCTTTTCGCTGATCCATCAACTTCTGTTCTCTGCCGATGAAGGTAGCGATTTGACCGCGAAACTTGTCAAAATAGACCTTTCCTTTCGCCCGACCAACCAATGCGGCGATTTCGTCCATGGTGGCTGTTTTACGTTTGGCAATGGCTGGTTCCGTTACCTTACTTTGCCAATCAGCAATGGTCTTTCTAACCTCACTAAGTAATGTTACCTGTGCTGGATTATCACTGACAGTCTGTGACAACGAGGCAATCAACGTGGAAAAGCTCTCTGCTCCTGCCCGGTAAGGGGCAAGAAAGCCATCTGTTCCGGCAAGCAGGTAGCCACGCATACCGGTTTCCATATCAACAGCTGCTGCTAGGATTTCTTCGGCTGTGCCAATCACCTCGTGGGTGTGTTCAACCGCCTTGGCAGTTTGGGCAAGGAGTTCGACATTGGTTTCATTGTCAGCTGTGGCTTTTACGGCTTCTTCCTGCCGCTCACCCATCAACTTAGCTTCCCTATCTATGAAGGTGTTTATTTGACTACGAAACTTGTCAAAATATACCTTTCCTTTGGCCTCGCCTATTACGGCTGCCATATCATTCATGGTTTTTGCGTCACCTATTTCTCTGCGAAAGGCAATGGTTGGCTCAGTAACATCTGCCTGCCATGACTTCAAAACGTCTCTGGCCTTATCAAGTCGTGTAACCTGTTTAGGGTTGTCACTAACCGTTTGTTGCAGTGTCTCCATTATGGAGTAAGTCTTTTTTTCTCCTTCGGAGTAAGGAGTCAGAAACCCTTCTTCTCCTGCAAGCAGGTACCCACGCATACCAGTTTCCATATCCACCGCAGAACTGATTATTTCGGAAGCCTCTTCGAGTACATCATAGGTATGTTCCACCGCACCGTTACTTTTGACCAGGGTATTGAGGCTATTGATGGAAATTGCTCCAAGAAGTACCAACAGGAGGAGCGGCCCACAATTGCCCAACATTATCTTTGCTTGTAAACTCAAATTTTTAAATCCCATAACATCCTCCGCAAACCTTAATAAGTTTATACATATAAATATTTACCTGTTGGTATAGAACAATTTCTCACGTCAACATCTGAATCAAAGCACTCTCAACAAGCAATTCACCCAACCCCCTCTGTTGCTACAAGCAACTATTCATCCCTCACCTTCCGATGGGGGTATGCTTTTCTTCATGTTATCTGAAATAATGGCATCTATATTAAGGGCCATGAATGATTTCCCCCCAATCTTGCCAAGCCCACGAAGATAACGTGAAGGAATCCCGGTACCCATATCAGGGTGCATCTGCATATCAGGCTCTGCAATATCAGCAACTTCCAGAACTTGATCTGCCATCACTCCCACTGTTTTCTTTCCTTCTTCATCGGAGCCTTCTACCTCAACAACGATGATACAACTATCTGCAGTCTGCATCGTTGCCGGCATACCAAACTTGATTCGCATATCAGCAACAGGCACTACGGCTCCGCGAAGATTGATAACTCCCTTTAAGAACTCCACGGCTCCAGGAACTCTGGTTACCGGCACACAATCCAGCACCTCACGAACCGTTCCAATGGGTACGCCAAAGATCTCATCCTCCAGGCGGAAGGTGAGGAACTGACCTCCGCGATAACTATTTGACGTCTCTTTCTTTTCAGACATACTGTCTTCTCCTCATCCAAATCCTAGCCAATCATGTCGACTGACTCTGTTTCCTTATCCCGTGTTTCTTCAATAAGGCTGGAAACATCGATAATAAGCGCCAGGGTACCGTCACCAAGAATGGTAGCCCCTGAAATTTCTTTGATATCCCGGTATAGATAGCCAAGGTTTTTAATAACGGTCTGATGCTGGCCGATAACTTCATCAACCACAAATCCCACACGATGCCCATCCATACGGGTAACAACGATCTGCTCCATTTCAGAACGCTCACCATGGATATTAAAATGACGTCTTAGGTGGACATAAGGAACCAGTTCCCCGCGAAGACTCACAAGGTTACGCCCCCTCTCAGCTCCGGCATCTTCTTCCTCAAGCTCAACACATTCCTCAACGGAAGAGAGAGGTAGAACATAGCGCTCATCTCCCACACGAGTTAACAATCCCTCAATGATGGCAAGGGTCAGCGGGATCTTTAAGGTCACCGTTGTTCCTTTTCCTTTGCTGCTTTTCACATCTATGGAACCGCGTAATTCTTCGATGTTAGTTCGAACCACGTCCATACCCACTCCCCGGCCCGAAACGCTGCTGACCACGGTGGCGGTGGAAAAACCGGCAGTGAAGATAAAACCATAGAGTTCCTGATCCGAAATCTCCGCATCCGCTTCCATCAGGTTTCGTTCAACAGCTTTCTTTCTAATCTTCTCTTTATCAATCCCTGCACCATCATCTGTTACCCGAATAATGACATGAGATCCGGAATGTTCAGCTTCAAGATGGATGGATCCTTCCGGATCTTTGCCTTCTGCAACCCTGACCTCTGGTGGCTCCACCCCATGATCCAAAGAATTTCGAATCAGATGGACCATGGGATCGTTAAGCTTCTCAATAACCGTCTTATCAAGCTCTGTTTCTGCGCCGGCGGTGGTCATCACCACCTGACGCCCCAGATCACGGGACAGATCTCTTACAACACGTCTGAATTTACTGAACGTAGAACCAATGGGAACCATTCTGATATTCATGGTATTGTCCCGGAGTTCAGCACTGAGACGCTCCACTTCTTCTGCCAGAAAGAGAAGCTCCGAATCCTTACGGGTATCTGCTTCCTGTGTGAGACGGGCCTGAACAGTAACCAGCTCGCCAACAAGGTTAACCAGTTGATCCAGTTTGGATGATGGCACCCGGATACTGGATTCAGTACTTGCTTTTTGTTTTGTCAGTACTGTCTTGTTGGCCTTTTTTAGGTGTTCCTGTTCCTGGAGAGCAGCGCTGACTTTACTTTCTGAAAGCAATCCTTTATCAATAAGGATCTCGCCGATACATTTTTGCGACCCCAGGGCCTCGTTCAATTGGTCCCTAGTGAGTTCCCCACGCATAACCAGAATATCCCCGAGCCGTTTAAACTGTTTGTCGGTATCTTCATCATCTTCACTGTCATGATGCTCTACCACCTCAATTTTCAATTCAGAGTCATCATCCACAAAGATAAAGACATCCTCGATGGCATCTTTTCCCTGATCTGTGGTTAAGAGGATATCCCAGCCAATATGAAACTGTTCGGGATCAAGTTCGCTTAACGTGGGGATCTCGTCGTTCAGCGCAACAATATTACAATCACCCAGATCTGTTAGCTCTTCCAGCAGATGACAGGGATTTGTACCGTTAGCAAATACATCCAGAGGAGGTTTATAACGAATTCGCCAGGTACTGAGAGGAGTCGGTTCATCATTATCCTTCGCAGAATCTTCTGTTACTATGGAGGCGGTGGGCACCGATGTGTCAGCTTCACTTTTCCGGGATCCTGCCAGATCCTGCAAGGCAGTTACAATCCTCTGCGCATCCTCTTCGGGTACGTCATCGCCTCCTTCAGTCGCCTCTCCCAGCATTCCCCGGATGATATCCCTTGCTCCCAGAGTGAGATCGATGAGTTCGGAACTTGCAGCCATTTCACCGGATCGCACCTGATCAAATACCGTTTCAACCTCATGGGTAAAGGCAGATACCCGGTCAAAACCAAACATGGCCCCCGATCCTTTAATGGTATGTAGGGCACGAAATACGCTACCGACCAGTTCTATATCATCTGGGGACTCTTCTAGTTCCAGCAGGGACGCTTCCAGCTGCTCCAGAAGCTCAGCTGCCTCCTCCAGAAATACTTCTCTGCCCGCATCAAGACCTTGACTTTCGCTCATAATCTTTCTCGAATTAAGATAATTGTTCCTTACACCTGAACTTTTGCCATTGGGTTACCATCGAACAATACTGCTGCTGACAGCCTAAAAAATTCAGCTAAATAGTCTGTCTAACGCATTACTTTCTTCACAACGCCTAGCAACTGATCCGGCTTAAAAGGTTTTACAATCCAGCCCGTTGCTCCGGCAGACTTTCCTGCCTGTTTTTTCTCTGCCTGCGACTCAGTGGTCAACATCACAATTGGAACGAATTTAGTCTTTGGGTTAGCCCGTACTTTTTTGATAAAGCCTATGCCGTCAAGGTTGGGCATATTCAAGTCAGTAATGACCATTCCAATATCGGCACTGCTTCCCATCTTGGCCAAGCCATCCACGCCGTCAACAGCTTCTATAACGTCATATCCTGCGCCCTTTAACGTAAACGTGACCATCTGGCGAATACTGGCACTGTCATCCACGGTTAAAATTGTCTTTCCCATAAATCCACTCCTGTTATTCTGATATCAACATGAAAGTTGTGTCTTGGCCCATAAACAAGTTGCCTTTGTTTCTTCAGGGCAATTCAACTGTTTGCAATAGCCTGCATTACTCAAGAGCTCTCCCACAACTTCCCCAGGTTTGTACAACGTAAGTTTTTTTCCAGAAAACATACCTTCACGCTGGGCAGCACAGATAAGCTGAATCAAGGAGACATCCGCTGTCTCATCATCCTGTAAATTCAAATGGACGTCATACCCTGCGCCCTTTAACGTAAACGTGACCATCTGGCGAATACTGGCACTGTCATCCACGGTTGAAATTATCTTTCCCATAAATCCACTCCTGTTATTCTGATATCAACATGAAACTTTTGCATTGGCCCATAAACAAGTTCCTTTTAGTCCCTCAGGGCAACCCAACTGTTTGCAATAGCCTGCTTTACTCAATAGCTCTCCCACAACTTCCCCAGGTTCGTACAGCGTAATTTTTTTTCCAGATGACGTACATTCACGATGGGCAGCACAGATAAGCTGAATCAAGGAGACATCCGCTGTCTTAACATCCTGGAGGTTCAAATGGATAACATCCACACTTTGCAGCGCTTCAAGCAGTACAGCCTTGCTCTCCCTGGCACTGCTCATATCCAAATCTCCCCACAGAGTTAAGGTTCCTTCTCTGCCCTCTTCTGTTTTTTCTGTTTTGAACTCATGCTTCATCTGCAAGCCTCCTAAAAAAGTTCCACATTATCGTCAAACTCCTGCTCTTTTTTCTTCGTATCGTCAGCTTCCTGCCCGGCGTCATCATCGAACAACTCAAAGCCATCGTCATCACCGAACATTTCAAAATCGTCGGAATCTGATTCGGTCGCCACATATTCTCCGCCGGCTACCTGGGCATGAATTGATCGTTCACGATCCATCACATATTTCTGCGAAAGCTTCTCCATCATCTTTTCAACTTCAGGATTACCTTGCGTAAATTGAGGATAACTCTCTTCTATATTCTCGATAACATCACAAATGATCTGCCAATTTTGTTCGATTCTCTCTCCCATAACTACGGGAAATCGTATGCCTGGAACCAATTTGTTAATTTGAGATGAAAGATCCCGGCTGTCACGTCCCATTTTTTTGGCAAGGCCATTGACTTCTTCCATTGAGGAAAGAATTGTTCCGGTAAGCGTTTTTGCCTGTTCAATCATGGTATCGATTGCTTCACGGTTCATATTCAGGTCAGTGGCAAACTTTACCTGCTTTTCCGTTCGTTCCATAATATCTTGCAGCATCTTTATGGAATCAGTTGCCCCAATCCTTGTCTCTTTTGAAAGATTACTGAGTTCCTGGGCTAGAACGGTAAGCGTTCTTCCGGCATCCCCTGTTCTGATTGCTTCAACCATGGCGTTAATGGCCAGGATCTTGACATCAAAAGCAATTCCTTCAAGCTTGTGCACAAACTCTCCAATCCCTGAGACGTCGTCATACACTCCCTTACTTACCTCGGCAGCATGCCCGACAACTTGCAGGGAACTGTTGAGTGCAATAACTATATTTTCAATTTCATCTTCAAGCTTGCTCACTATGGATTGTTTACTGCCACTGCCATCTACTTTTAGCAACGTTCCGGCATCTTCTGCCTGGATAGCGGACTGTTCCATGGTTGTCCGTAATCCTGTTTCGATTTGTTGTTTTGCTCTCAGAATCTGCTCATAGATGGAGTTTAGGTGGGCAGCCTGTATATTTAATATGCCGTACACTTCCAGGGCATCCACCTCGTTTTCAGCAGACAGGGTTCCATTGCTGCCAATCTGCACTTTTTCTTTACTTTCAAGCAGTGCTTTGGCAACATTTTCCAGCTGCTGACGAGAGATGTCGTGAAACTGCATGGCCATAACCACTTCACCAATTCCCTGCGTCATAACAGTGGAACGTTCCTTAATTCCCATGGCCAGGCTCTCCGCCTTATCACCAACTTCTTTCAGGGCATCCAGGATATTATGAATTATGAGTTCTTCACCACGGCCATATTGTGTGTTACTGCCCTTAAGAGACCGCATTGATGCGGAAATATCGTGTACAACGCCATCGGTTTTATCACTGCAGTACTTACAATTTTCTTTCACCAGTTTGGAAATATCCGCTACTTCTTCCGCCAGGAGCTTAAAGCCCTCCCTAGTTTTCTCGTTCCGCGAACTTTCAACTTTGATGTTTATTCCCAGGACTTTGAAGGTTTTTCCAATCCCACCTAATTCCTGAACAGGCGCTTTTAACCTCTTGACCTCTTCTAAAATAGCCACCAGGAGGTGTTCCCCTTCATTGAGGGAATTGATTGTTGTTTGTACCTGTTCACCAACATCGTTAAAAATTGTTCGTGTTTCCTCAATAAATGAGGAATCCTGTGTTGACTCTTCTCCAGCTTGAAAACTGGATAAGGCAGTAAGTTTCACTGCCTCAGAAGTCATCGTAAAACAAATATCGGCAAGTTTATGAAGCGACTCTCCAATACCCAGGAATTCCTGTTCAGTATCAGGTCCCAAATTATTCAATTCCTCAGCGCAGGTTTTGAGCAGCTGAGTTGTGTCACGATTATTTGTAGTCATTGTCATATCACAGGCCTCACTGTGAAAGTGGTGCATTGCTGAAGGTAGCATGCAACATCTTCCGGATAACTTCACAGATCTGTTTAGGATTACAATCTCCGACGTTGAGAAAGCGAGGACGTAAAAGATGCGCCTTGGTCAGGGCCTTCTCCTCAAGGCAATCAAGGAGGATAAGAAGGCGAACATCATCAAACAGATATCGAAGCGTGAGTAACTCGTCTAGTTCGATGCTGGTTTCAATTGCCAAAATGACCAAGAGGAAAGTGTTCCTCCATATAATTAAGCAATCATTGTGCCAGATCACGTTTCTGTTATTTGTTTAGTAAAAGCAAACTGTTAGTTTTGATGCGGGGGAGAAGGAGCTGTTTTACGGGGAGTCAGCTGTTAACAAAAACAAACACTGTCAGCAATAGTTTACAGTTGATGGGAAAGAGGAGAAAGAGGAGAAGGGGATTTGACGTACTGTCAGGGATAAAAGATTCCCCGCATACTGGCAAGAAACACATACCCTATCAGGAATATGCCAAAGAGAGACGGGAACCGATGCCGTCCGAAAACGGTCTACTCGTTAATTGGTAATTTGATGGTAAAAGTCGTTTGCTGACCAAGTATGCTGTTGACCCAGATATCGCCTTGATGCCTGTTACAAATAGTATCGTAAGCCACACTTAAGCCAAGACCTGGCCCCTGCCCAACATCTCTGGTTGTGAAAAAAGGATCAAAGATTCGTTTGATATCTGTTTCAGCAATTCCGATACCGTTGTCAGAGATGGATATGTAAATCCAATTATCCTCAGACCACGTTTTAATCTCGACTTCACCATCCTTGTCGACCGCCTGATAAGCATTAATAAAGAGTTGTACAAAGGCCTGATTCAACAATACTAAGTGACACGCATATAAAGGAATATCAGAAAACTGTTTCTTTATAGAGATAGTTTTTTGTACTTTTTCACCTGCCTGACCAATGGCGTCATCCAGACACTCATGAATATTTGTTTCTTTGCGAGACTGCTCATTAATCACTGTTGATTCTTTTAATGTTGCTACAATATCTGCAATTTGCTGGGTAGAAGCAGAAGCTTCCTGGAGGAGAACTTCACTGTCCTCGATGATAAAGTCGATATCTAATTCTTCAGCCAGCTTTTCAACTTCAGCTAGGCAATCAGGTTTAATTTTTACGGACAGGCCTCCAACATAAGTAGTCAGCGTTTTTAGATACTCTTCGAGACTTTTTAAATTGAGAGAGATAGCAAATAGAGGATTATGCACGCCATGGGCAATTCCTGCAGCCAACTGGCCGATTGAGGCCATTTTTTCATGTTGGTAAATCAGTAATCTTTCTTTCTCCAGTTGAGTCTCCAGAGCTCGTATACGCAGACCTGCTGCCACCCTGGCCAGCAGCTCGGATTTGGATATAGTCTTCCCCATATAATCGTCAGCCCCTAACTCAAGGCCCTGCACCTTGTAATCTGAGCTTTCACGGGTGGAGAGGAGGATGAAATAGGTGTTTTTATATTCGGGGTGGCTTTTCACACGCTTGCAGAATTCAAAACCGTTGAGATTCGGCATCTCAAGGTCAGAGATAATGATATCAATACGTTCTTTTTGGAGCATCTCCCATCCCTGTTGACCATCCTCAGCTATGATAAGTGTATACCCAGTACTGCTGAGTAAATCTGATAGAAAAAACCTGACAGATTTACTATCATCAACAATAAGTATTGTTCCAATGCACTCTTGGGTTGTCATAGTGTTTCACCCTACTGACAAAAGTTTTTATATGAAAAGTACCCCACCAGACGGGGGGATTTAACTCTTTTGTTTCGTTGTGCCCGGTGCTTCTGGTAATGGATATTCATTTCCAGTTTCAGAATGGTAGACAAGATACGTTTCCTAAGCAGCTTCCCCACGATCATATTTATTGAGTAATTTGTGAAGATACGTCCGAGAAATGTCAGCATGGCGGCTGGCAGCTGATATATTCCCATCACAGAGAGACATCAGTTTGTGCAAATATTCTTCTTCCATTTTATCTTTAAACAGACGCCACTCAGGCAGCACATCGGGAACTTCCGGTTTATTCGGGGCATACATGGTGGAGCGGATCTGGCAGATGCGAATATGTTCCGGTAGATGATTGGGAAAAAGAGTCGGAGCTGAAAAAGCATTAGTAAAGGCTTGCTCTATAACCTGAAAAAGCTCACGAATATTGCCGGGCCAGTCATAGGCAGACAGAGTAGCATCGAAATCAACCCCAAAGCCTTTAAACTCCTGCTTGTATCGTTTGCAAAGTTTTTCGACGAAGTGGATGGTCAAGGCTCTGACATCTTCAATTCGTTCCCGTAAGGGAGGGAGGTGCAGGTTAAAAGCCTCAAGGCGATACAGCAGATCTTTTCGAAATGTCCCCTTGGCTACCATCTCATTCAAATCGCGGTTGGTGGCGGCCAGAAGCCTGAAATTACTATTCTGTTCATGGTTGGCACCCACTGGTCGGAAACTATGTTCCTGCAAAACGCGAAGGAATGACTTTTGGATATTCAGGGGCAATTCACCCACTTCATCAAGAAAAAGAGTGCCGTTATCCGCCTGAAGAATCAGGCCGCAGCTTGCATCCGATGCCCCGGTAAACGCCCCCTTCACATGACCGAACAGCGTGTCTTCTATGAGTGTTTCAGGCAGGGAGGCGCAATCCACCACCACAAAGTTTTCCTCTGCCCTGCTGCTGTTTGCGTGGATGGCTCGGGCGAAGACTTCTTTACCTGTACCGGTTTCACCACTGAGCAATACACTGATATCGCTGCTAGCCACACTGGCCAGTTTATCCAGACATTTGTTTAAAGCAGGTGCAGAACCTATGATTTCCTGACGCTTCAGGGCTACCGGTTGCAAAGCAAGTGATTTTAACTTTTCGGATCGATATTGCAATGCTCTGGTCATTTGCAGATTCAGATCAGTCAGTATATTCGGTTTCTCAATATACCCCCAAGCTCCACTGGTAATGGCTTTTTTCGCACCATCCGGATCTCCCTGACCAGTAATTATTATAACTTCAGGTTCTGCAGGCATTCGGCGAAATGAGGGAATAAAGTCAAGCCCATTCCCATCGGGCATCTGTACATCAAGAAAGATAACATCAAAACGGGACTGCTCCGCAAGTTCTACCCCTTGCGCTAAAGTATTCGCAACACTTGGCTGGTGCCCCCCCCGAGTTGCCTGTTTGGACAGCATCGTTGCCAGATCATGGTCATCGTCAACGATGAGGATATCAGCCATTATCAAGCACCTCTCGAATCGCAAGCAGAAGCTCATCAGGGTTAATGGGTTTCATAAAAAAATGTCGAATCCCAATTTCCTCTGCCTGTCCTTTGTTAATTGTTTCGCTATAGCCTGTGAGCAGAATTATGGGGAGATCAGCACGCTGCTCAAGTATTTTCTCGGATAATTCTACTCCACTCATTCCCGGCATGGTCACATCACTTATGAGCAGGTCGTATAGTTTCGGGTTTTTCTGCCAATGACTCAAAGCAGCGGAGCTTTCTGTAAATGATTTGACATGGTACCCCTGCTTTCTTAACATTCTGCTTACAACTTTTGCAATAAGAGGCTCATCGTCTACCACCATTAAGTTTTTACTGCCCACCGCTACTTTCTCCAGGGGCTGAACAACCTTGGCCTGAAATGTTGCAGATGCATCCTCAGCAAGGGGCAGGAAAATACGAAAAGTGGTTCCTTTTCCGGATGTACTTTCCACGAGTAGAAAACCCTGATGCCCCTCAACAATACCATGGACCACGGCAAGGCCCAGCCCTGTCCCTTCTCCTATTTTCTTCGTGGTGAAAAATGGATCAAATATTTTTCCCATGGTCTGCTCATCCATGCCAAAGCCGGTATCATGAACCATAAGCAGGAGATATGGTCCCTTTGCCTCTTTAGCTAGAGGGAAATCAGGATGAGGCAGCGTCTGCGTTTGCAAAGTAAGGGTGAGCTCACCACCTTTATCCAGCATGGCATGCTTGGCATTGGTGCATAGATTGAGAATGATTTGTTGAATCTGGGTGACATCAGCCATAACTGGAGGGCAGGTTGTATCAATATTCACCTTGATAGCAATGGTGGTGGGCAGAGTAGCCTGAAGCATCTTAACAGTCTCTTTTAAAATAAACTGTATCTGCAGTGGTACAAGCTCCTGCTCGTCCTGTCGACTGAATGCCAGGATCTGCTGAACCAGATCCGCGGCACGATGCCCTGCCCTAATGATTTCATTGATATCCTCATGCAGCGGAGTACCCTCTTCTATCTGTTCCTTGGCCATTTCCCCATACCCAAGAATGGTAGAGAGAATGTTATTAAAATCATGTGCTATGCCTCCGGCCAGGGTGCCAATGGCCTCCATTTTGTGAGATGTACGGAGTTGTTGTTCTAGCATTTTCTGCTCCGTAATATCTTCAAGACAGACAAGAACAAGAGGCTCGCTATTCACCTCCAGAAATGTGGTAGAGACCAATAAGTTCATCTCTTGCTGGCTATCTGGAAGTTGATAAACAAATTTTGCCTCACGGCGTGAAATGTTTTTGCCAGTTTCCAGGGTCTCCTGGATAGAGTTTCGTATACCACACATTTCACAGGCTTCCCCAAAACCACATCCTTCTGGATCATTAGTCGAATGAATACAGTGCAGAGCATCACCACCTAGGTGGCCTATGGTTTCACCATCTGGCTGCCGGGTCATTTCTCTTGCCAGATTGTTCAACTTAAGTATTCGCCGCTGGCTATCAACAAGCAGCATCACTAAGGGAGCATTTTGATACAAGGCTGCCAGTTCTGCCTCACTTTTCTTCAAACGCCGGTTGTATCGATTCAGGGAAGTATTGCGCATGATGCACATTCCAACCATAGAGGCCAGAAAGAGCCCTCCCATGGTCCAGACAATACGTTTTTTTGTCCAAAAGGAGAGTGGTTTGCCATACCATTTTTGATAGGACTCCATATAATTGGCTGACTGAGTATACCGGGTGATAAAAGGATCAAGGAGTTGGAGCAGTTCAGAGTCAGTCCGACGTAGCAGAAAACCACGTTTTAGTTCCATTAACGGTTTGCCCACCATTTTAATGATTTTGGTATCGATACCCAACTGACGTATGTTTGCTTTGAGTAATGCCTCTGGAAAGACCAAAGCATCTTCATCACCTGCCATCAAATGGAACAGGGCAGAATTGACGGTATCATGTGAAATCAGTGTAAGCCCTGGCATGTGAGCCCTTAACTTGCTTTCAGCCACACTATGCGCTAGTACCGACACCCGGTGTCCGGGAAGGGAATCTATACCCTTGATGGTGAAGTTGCTGGAACGTACGAAACAGGATACGGGAATGGTTTCTATCTTCTTGCTGAAAAGGAATTCATCGCGACGCGCCTTACTGATGCCGATACCGGGAATAAGATCGGCCTGGCCACTGCGCACTGCCTCCATGGCCTGTTCCCAATTTTTCATGGTCCGATAGGTGATATGTATGTCCGCTTCAGTTGCCACATGCTCCAGGATATCAATGGCAAAACCGATTGGTTTTCCCGCATCGTCAAGACTATAAAGAGGGGGGAAATCTTGCAACACTGCAGCAACTATTTTACGCTGTGATGAGGCCGCCTGAGCAAGTGAGAGGGGGGAGAAGACAAACAGGAAAAGCGACAGCCAAATAAAACTGAAGCACCTGTACTGCAGTATCCACCTTTTGTTACTGTTAATCACACCTGTCTTTATCAATGTTAATTTTTCCATCACTATATTTTGAGGGCCGATTTACCACGTACAAACGCTTTATATATTCAAGGTTAACCATACCATTACGACCCTGGCAGGCATCCGAATGGGTGCCCATTTCCTAGCCGACTCGATCTCAGATAACATGCTAATACTGTGAATCGTTGACTTTTAACCTTCGCGCTCCCAATGTCGTCTGTGGTAACTTACTGTTTTTACGGGTCTATCAAGAGTGTACTGAAAGTATATAGTCAGCGAAAATTAATAGCAAATTAAAACCAAAAAGAGATACTGGCTAGTAGTGTAGGATATAACCGGAAGTGGCACCGGAAATTTAAAAATGGTTGAGTGGATAAGCTGTTAAGTTACCAGCCCAAAGAAGAGGGGAGGGGGGGATGATCCTGTGGCGTATGCAACAATTTGACGAATGAGTTTAGGCAGTGAAAATGCAGGATGTTAAACCGAATAGAAATGGGCTTATAATTACTCTTGGAATTGGCAGTTAGTGCATAGGCAGGTATCGTACCGAATAGTTGGATTTTCTTAAAAAAATCAGCAATACGTCGCCTGCTTATATCATTCAGGCACGAGATTAATACACTCTGTTGCCGGATTTGAGTCAAGAGAAGCTTGGTGGAATCCTTGGTTATTACTGTGAAATGGCTGACGTGAATGCTTATCTTTAGCCGAGGGGATTACTATCAGCGGGGTGAAGATTCCATTCTCACATCTCAACTGCTATTACTCAAGATGGACATGCTTCTCACTGTGTACCCGTAGTACTTCAGGATACACAGCGGATTAGTTCTTGGCATTTATTACTGATCTTTTTCAGCCTGCGTCTTGGCATACGCTGTTGCTGCGCATTCATTTTTCCCCAGATCAAGCTCTTCCTGCTTATCAATGTCATACTGTTCTGCATTGGCATTTGCAAGACGAATAAGGGCATAGTCGGATGGTTGTTCCCGCATATTGTCCTTGATATACTGAATAAAATCTTTCTCATTCATGGCAAAGACATCGCTGTTTCTGTCTTTTATCTGTCCGAATGTTAGACAGAAGATAAGATTCTCATTCGCTTCATCCCAGTTCATATAGTGTCCCGGCAGGACAAGAAGGGAATCGTCGAGTTGTGTAACTTTTTGCAGAGTATTAAAAAGAAGTATTGCCCACTGATCAACCTGTCCGCCAAGGTCGGGGCGTCCAATGGATTGAATAAAAATGGTATCTCCTGAGATCATATAGGTATCATCGACCAAAAAAGTCAGTGAACCAGGAGTGTGGCCCGGGGTAAAAAGCAGTTTGACATCTGGGCCTCCCTGGGAGAATGCGTATACCTTCTCATCAACCGCTGCAATATGGCCAGCCGCTGTGCCATCAAAATCTACTCCTCCGATAAATTCAGCACCCGTCTGCTCTGCAATCTGCCTGGAGCCAGCGATATAGTCGGCCTGAAGGTGGGTTTCAAATGTTTTGATGATGGTACAGTTTTTACTTTTTGCAAAATCAATATAGAAGTCAATATTTCTGCTTGGATCAACCAGCATCATCTCTCCACCGGATGAAATACCATAACTGCAGGACGCCTTTCCGGGGCGGATAAATTGGTAGAGGCAGTATTCATCACTCTCTTTTATAACTCTTGGAACAAGAAGATTCCCCCAGGTCTTGATACCACCGGTGAGATAGCGGACATCTTCAAAACCATGTTTGACAAGAATCTCGCCCACGTATTTTGCGGAGCCTTCCTTAGCGCAGACGATACGGACGGCGCGTCCCTTAGGCACCTTGGCAACGCTTTCATCCTCAATCTCCATAAAATCATAGTAGGAGACATTTTCCATATCAAAAGAATAGGGAGATTCAACCTGAAAACGGCTGAAATCTTTATCATTACGAACATCGAGAACCAAGATATCTTCTTTGTCGGTCAACCATTGGAAAAGATCTTTTGCTTCATATGAAGAGAGTGTCATGGAAAGCTCCTTTTAGGATGTAAAATTCAAAAATAATATAATATAGGCCATATGATAAAAAAGTGTACCATACAGATGTTTGCATTTCAAAATCAACGTACCATATCACGTAAATTATATCATGGGAATGGATAGCGGAAAAGGGTAATTTGCAGATACTGTTTCGTGGGGGGAAATTAGTTTGATTCCGACATGTTATTGCTAGTGAGTTTTTGTTGGGGAAGAGTGGGAGGGGACCTCTTATACTCGTTTTTTCTGGTGGAGTTGAATCTTTGTAGAGTTAAATACAGCTTGAAAATAGATTGAATCTGGAGAGATGGCAACGCCGCCTGCGACAGCCCATCCGTTCTTCAGGTAACGTTGAACGTCAAGTTCAAGTTTTTCAGGTGAATTGTTTTTCAAAATTTTATACATAGTCTATTATACGCTATTTCAGGCGATTGTTAAATTGTTTTGCCACTTCCGCATTGTGGAGTAGAACGCTTGTGCTGCAACATAATTAAATACTCTCGGAGTTGGAGTGTCTAAAAAAGGGAAAAATTTATTCTCATCTCTATCTGCCTTGCTGCAGGAATGGGATTGAACAAGCTCGCTAGGCAAGAGAAATTACCGTAGTTCTGCTTCTAACCATTCCTCTGGGGAACACTTCATTCATAGGAATTCCTATGATAGTGGCGTTCTGGGGAAGCGAAATGGTCTCCTACGGGATTATCTATGATCAGTTTGGTTCCTTCCTGTTACTGTTGACCTATGGCTCTTTTGTGCTCGCACTCTATAGTGATCAACGGCGGCAAAGTGTGGCGGATATTTTTAAAAATGTGTTAAGTTTTCCACCGTTTCTGGCATTGATTGTTGCTATTGCTCTGGCAAATCCATTACAACAGCAAGTGATTGCAGGCAGTCTTGTCCTGATTACCTCGTCTCTGGTATCCGTGGTGATGATCGTCATTGGCTTACAGTTGAAACTTAAACTGGCACCGGGGCAGATCCTGCCCTTCTGTTTTGGGCTGGGTCTAAAACTTCTGATTGCTCCCTTTGCAGCTCTGTTTATTTGTCGCCTTTTGGGGCTCGAAGGGGATGCCGCATGAATTGCTGTCTTTGAAGCGGGAATGCCGCCCATGGTTACAGCGGGCGCCATGGCCATGAGTGCTGTTTTGCTCCAAGGCTTACGGCTGCTCTTATTGGCTGGGGAATTCTTCTTTCCTTTGCGACTCTTTTCCTACTCTCTTTATTGCTTTGATTTGAACATCAGCTCTTCCGTTGAAAGATTGGCCAGTCCCGAACCGGTTGTTGCAGGAAAAGTTGCCCACCAGCAGAGGATCGCTTCCATTGCGTAGAGATAATACTTCATGATTTTTGCGTTTTGTTTCTGCTGGTCCAAGTTTGGAAGAGAATACTGCCAATAATCAGACTCAGCCCAATAAAGGTTGCGGGATGAATCTGTTCTTTGACTACGATATTGAGAATCAGAAGAGAGAAAAACGGGGTGATATAGATCAGGTTTCCAATTTTGGCAGCCGAAGATGTGAGCTGCAAAGCTGTAAGCCAGAGAGCAAAGGTAATACTCATTTCAAAGAGGCCGATATAAATAAGTGGAAGCCAGGCATGGGCTGCAGGGAGTTCAAGTCCGCCGCTGAGCAGACAGAACAGCGTTGTGTAGATCAGGCCAAAACAAAATCCGCTAAAGAGTTTTACTACGGGATCAAGTCCGTCTTTGGCATTAAATAACCAGTAGGCAGCCCAAATCAGCGTTGATCCTGCCGCCAGCAATACGCCAAGACCGCTGACATCTCCAAAGCTTAGAAACTCACCTTTGGTGGAGATCACAACGGCTCCAGTAAAGCTGATCAGGACGGCCAGTAACTGGCTTTTGCTCAGGGACTGGCCAAGAATGGGAACCGAGAGTAGCGTAAGCATAAGCGGCCAGCCATAATTCAGGCTCATGGCGATCTGGCCTGGAAGAATGGAGTACGCTTTAAACAGGATCACATAGTAGAGAAAGGGGTTCAAAAATCCAAGCAGTGCACTTTTTGTAAGGGACTGACGGTCACTTTTCAGGAGCAGACCAATTTTTCCCTGAATAAGGAGGATAGCAAACAGAGTGAGGGTGGAAAAAAGGGTGGAGTAAAAGAGCAGCGTTGATGGGCTGACATCCCGCAGGGCAATTTTAAAGGCAGAAGCTGCCGTTGCCCAGAAGGATACAACCATCAGGGTCAGAATATATGCTTTTGTCTGTTTGCTCACGTAAAACCCAATAAAAATGGTAAATTCAGATAACCCGTCATTCCCGAGTGTCGTTATCGGGAATCCAGCAATACTCGAGATAGATTCCCGATAACTACACTCGGGAATGACGCACTTTTTGAAATACTATGCTTTAACAGCAACACGCTGAATAGTTTCGAACAATGTTAGGTTAGGGGCTGTAAAATAATAACATGGCCATTTCGGTTCCGAGCTGGCCATGTTGTTTTTACACAGACCCTTAGAGCAGATCACCCCGCTCACCAAGGTTCCCATATCTGTGATAATTATTACAGATTGACTGCTGCCTGAAATAATGCTGTAATTCAAGGCGGCCTTCCATCGATACTGGGCTTCTTGAGATAAAAAAGCCGGTTTCCGCGGCTTTTTGGAAAAGCTCCTCTGGGACTCGCTCGACAGCTGCATAGCGGATTCGATCGATGTTTGGCAGATTTTCAATAAGACGTTGATCACTTTCAAAAATCATTTGTCCATTCTGAAGCAATGCTTTTCCGTAACGACCTTCAAGAAAAGCAGTAAGTCGATTTTTCAGCTCTTTTGGAACGCTCACCACAAATTCACATCCTGCCGTTCGTGCTGCAGCTATTCTGGCGAGGGTCTCAAACAGTGTATCATCATGGTGCAGACGAATACACATATGTTTGACTGGAAGATATTGAAGAATATTGTCCTGTCCGCGAAGGTGAAAGTAGTCCTGCTTTCGTCCGAACTTTTGTTCCATTTGATGGAGGTAACTCTTTATTGCCAGAACCGTCTTTCTGATATCATCGCTATCCTGTGAAAAAATTCCCCAGTTTTGCATGACGTCCCATTCGTTGGCCAGCCGGAGGAGATCGCGTTCTTTGTTTATGATGCCACTTGGTGGATTAGCAGTTTCGGTGAACTCCATAAACTGGCTCACGTAATCCGGGCTACCCGCCTTAATGCCAGGGCCTAGGGCCGATTTTCCCATACCGCCAAAGGGTTGACGAAGGGTTATGGCTCCTGTGGTTCCGCGATTGATATATAAATTACCGGCCAGGATTTCATCCTGCCATTTTTGCTGTTCCCGACTGTCCAGACTTTCCAGGCCACTGGTGAGCCCATAACCCGTCTGATTAACAAGTTTTATGGCGTGATCAAGATCATCGGCACACATAACGGCTAGCAGGGGGCCGAAAAATTCAGTCATATGGTCGTAGCTGCCAGGAGCCACACCATATTTAATTCCAGGAGACCAGAGTTGCGGATTCTCGTCTATAATGCTGGGTTTTAAGGCCCACTCTTCGCCATCTTGAAGCTCATTTAAGCCGCGTTTGAGATCACCCGTAGGAGGCTTGATCAGGGTGCCGAGTTTACTGGTGAAGTCCCATGCTTGCCCTGTATGAAGACTCTTTGCGGCATCGATAAGCTGCTGTTTGAAATGGGGATCATTATAGATGTTTTTTTCAAGAATAAGCAGCGAGGTGGCACTGCACTTCTGGCCGGAATTGCCAAATGCCGAAGCAATTACATCTTTAATGGCCTGATCCCGATCGCCCATATCGGTGACGATGGTAGCATTTTTACCACCCGTTTCCGCTGCAAGATAGACCCCGGGGGTTTGTTGCAGGATGGAAAGCCCGGTGTCCGTGCCTCCCGTGAGAATAATAAAGTCAATTGCAGGATTGCCAGTGAGCTGTGGCCCGACATCTCTTCCGGAACAGGGAATAAACTGTAGGGTATTCTTTGAAACACCTCCGTCCCAGAAGCATTGACAGAGCTGCCAGGCAACAAGCACAGCATCCGAGGAAGGTTTAAATAAAACGGTGTTCCCGGCTGCAAGGGCGGCGGCAACACCACCACAGGGAATGGCTATGGGAAAGTTCCAGGGAGAAATAACAAGCCCAACACCCTTTCCTTTTACGCTGATATTGGAAGCGCTCTCATACTGCTGTACTGAATATGGGTAAAATTCGGTAAAGTCAACGGCCTCTGAAACCTCCACGTCCGCTTCCATAAAGACTTTTCCTGTTTCAGCCGCTGCTGTTCCAAGAAAATCTCCACGTTTTTTTCGTAATTCCATGGCCACCTGGGAGAGAATTGTATGGCGCTGTTGTCCACTTTTCTGTCGCCAGCCGTCGGGATCTTGTTTAGCGATACTTACGGCAGTCTCAATGTCCTCCTGCTCTGCCAGAGTGAATCGTGCAACACAGATTTTCTCTGCATGCTGATTTGGGTCCATGGCATCACGATGTTTCCTCTGCTCATAGATATCTTTGCCACCGATGACAAGGGGGATTCGAGTCGGCTCATCTCCGCTTTTTTTCATCCATTTACTGCGAATGCTTTCAGCCCATTTTCGGTTGGCAGCAAGTGACCAGTCAGTATCCGGCTCATTGGTGAAACGATTCTGGTACAGACTTGAAATTTGTGCTGAAAAGGTCTCGGTATTGCGATCCTGAATACGTTTGGCACCCGTTGTTGCACTGTCTATAACGTCACAGGATTGGGAAAAACTCTTTTCAAGAAAATCCCAGTCGGGGGAGTTAACGGAGAGTCCCGGAGCATAGCGAAGAAAGTTTTCCTTGGCGGTATTTTCATCGAGTCTGCGAATAAGATAGGCAATGGCATTAATAAATTCATCCTTTGTTGCCACCGGGGCGTAAAGAAGCACGTCGCCCGAAGTCTCCTGCAGGGCTCTGCGTACATGATCGGCCATGCCTTCAAGCATCTCGAAGTAGAAAAAGTCGGTGACTTTATTCTTTTCAGCCAGGGTTGCGGCGTAGGCAAGTTCGAAAAGGTTGTGCGAGGCGATACCTAAGTTGACGGCGTGGATATGATCTTTCTCCATGCCGTAGGTGATCATGCGTTTATAGTTGGCGTCCACTTCCAACTTGTTATCATAGGGAGCAAGTGGCCAGTTGAAGAGGGATGATTCCAGCTTTTCCATCTCCATATTAGCTCCCTTGACAATGCGCAGTTTTATGGGAGCGCCACCCTCTTTTACTCGTTTTTGTGCCCATTGTGTCAGCTTCTGCTGCAGGGGAAAGGAGTCGGGAAGATAGGCTTGGAGGACAATTCCGGCTGAAAGATCTTTGAACTCATCCTGTTCAAGTGTGGTCATAAAAAGTTTCAGGGTGATTTCAAGATCGCGATATTCCTCCATATCCAGATTGACAAATTTAGGGACTTTACTCCCGTCATTTTTAATAAAATAGTTGGACTTTGCCCCCGCATAGATTTTGCTCAGCCGTTTGCCGAGTGTGGTCACGGTCTGTTCGAAGGCAAGTGAACTGATCTGAGAGTAGAGAGTAGATATCTTAATAGAAATATATTCAATGTTCGGATCTTTCATATCTCGGAGATAGCTTTCCATCCGGGTTGCAGCCTGCTCTTCTCCAAGCACTGCTTCCCCGAGGTGATTGATATTCATCCGGATGTTCTGTTCACGGCGGCGTTGAAGGTGAGCACGCAGGGCCTTTTGTTCACCGGGAATAATGGCACGGCTACTGCTGCTGCGCATCTGTTCGATCATTTTCGGGACGGCAAAGCTGGGAAAGTGTTTTCCGATACCGACAAACATCTGGATCAATAATTTTTCAACATCTCCAAAGAAATGGGGGAGACCATATTCTTCGAGTAAGTGTGCAATCTGCTGGGCTACTCGTTCGGGATCACCGGGGCGGAAACTTTGATCAATAATTTTAGTCAGGAGAATTTTGTCGGCAGGATTGTTTAGCAGTCCGGTCATCTGCTGCTGTATCTTTTCTTCTTCGGAGGTCAGAAGCTCATTGGCTCTATTTTGCCACGATCGTGCGAGTTGGATTGCCTGTTCTCGGGTCCGGGTTTCGTCTGCTGCTTGCATATTCCCTCCTGTATAGGGGCGATATAGGATATCCTGCTTGAACCGTTTCTTCTATTTTAGTGGCACATTGCTATTCTGTACAATTAAATCGGTATGAATGATGATTTTCTTTTCTCCTGTGTCGATTCACCTTTACCTTACTCGATGAATTTACTCTAGTAGAGTAATTCTGTTATTCACAGAAAACGATGGATCGAGAGTGTGAATAGACTCTTCAGGAATACGTGATTCCTTGCTACGTAAGGAAGTTAGGAGGTTCCTGTGAAGTTAAACTCCGTTGTAAAAAACGGAATAACCAAAAGTTGGAGAAAACAATGCAAACAAAGAAGATGACTGCTCTTGTGGGCGCGACCCTTGCCGGAATGCTTATGTTGAGCCAGGCGAATGCTGCGGATTTGAAGATTGGAATCATGGTGCCCACCACCGGTTCCGAGGCCACCGCAGGAAAAGATATGGAAAACTCCATTAAGCTTGCCGCCGAAGAGATTAATAAGGCAGGTGGTGTGCTTGGTATGAATATCGTGACAATTACCGGTGATGATGGTTGTGATCCTCAGATGGCAACCTCTGCTGCTTCAAAACTGGTATCAAGCGACGTTGTTGGTGTTGTTGGCGGTTACTGTTCCGGTGCAACGCTTCCAACTCTTAAAATTTATGGTGATGCTGGAACTCCTTTTGTTGTGGCAGCAGCAAACTCCACCAAACTGATCGATGCCAATCCTGGAACTTCCTTTCAGATCAACTCCACCGGTTTTGATCAGGTGAACACCGCTGTAAATCTGTTTCAGGCCAAAGGGGTTAAAAAACTGGCCATCGTTCATCAGGGTGATGGATACTCCGAGGATCTTGCTAAACTGACCAAAGAAAAATGGACAGCCATGGGCCTTGAAGTTGTTGCCTATGAAGTTGTAAACAAAGGTGAGCAGGATCAATCCTCACTGGTTACCAAAATTAAATCCAAGGCTCCCGATGCTGTTTTCTGGACCGCCTACTATTCCGATGGTGCTCTCCTTATTAAACAACTCCGTCAGGCAGGATTTCGTAAGCTGATTGCCGTTGGCGATGGTTCCAACTCTCCAAAACTTCTTGAAATTGCCGGAAAAGCTTCAGAAGGTGTCTTCTGCTTCTCCAACCCCACCGCCGATTATCTGCCCGCAGCTAAAGCATTCACTGCAAGCTATAAGGCGAACTACAACCAGGCTCCCGATGCGTACGGACCTCTTGCATATGATGGTATGAAACTGATGGCCGATGCTATCACCCGAGCTGGCTCCACCGATAAGGCTGCCATCGTGAAGGCCTTAAAAGAGACGAGCACGTTTAACGGTATCACCGGTGCTGTCTCCTTTACCGATAAAAATACTCTGGCAAAAAGTAACTTTGTTGTACTTGTTGCCAAGGGTGGAAAATGGGCATTGAATAAATAATTCTTAATACGTCATATTTGATACCTCAAATCGAGTTTCCACAAATTGTGGGAACTCGATTTTTTTTTGCTTATATCTCTTGAATCATATTCCCCTCTTGCTATCGTTGTATTTGACCTGAATCCTGAATTAAATCTGGAAATTCTTTTCGAATTTAAAAAGAGCTATCTGTATATTATCGCAGCGAATATAGGACAGGGAGGGTCGGCCATTTCTGTCTTTTTTTATTTTTGAGTTGGTAACGAGTGGGTACCATCGTCAAATGTTTTTTTTGCTCTCTAGCTGACTGAAGTAAGCTGTTGATACAAGGAATCAGGATATTAAAATATCGTACAATTCTCCGTAAGAACTTTGACACTTTTGCAGCGGTATGGTTAATGTTAGCACCGAAATGTGAATTTCTCTTAAACATGCCTAAAGCACTACGACCTACTCAATCCATCGGATGCTATTTTTATGTCAACTCTTGATATTATTTTGCAGCAACTTGCCAACGGTCTGATCATGGGATCGTTCTATGCTATGGTCGCCCTTGGCTACACCATGGTATACGGCATTATTAAACTGCTTAACTTTGCCCACGGTGATCTCTATATGGTGGGCGGCTTTGTCGGTTTTCTGATTTTATCTGCCATAAGTGGATTGCTTGGTGAGAGCTGGGGGGCAATTATGTGTTCCATGGTGCTCAGTATGCTGGCGGTTGGGTTGCTGGGGGTTATTATTCAGCGAGTCGCCTATCGGCCAATGCTGACAGCTCCACGCCTCTCTATTTTGATTACCGCACTCGCTGTCTCCATGATTCTTTCCAACGGAGTGATGGCCATCACCGATGGTGAATATATGGCCTTTAATACCGACCTTAGTTTTGACGGCCTGGATTTTGGGAATGTTTTTATCTCCTATACTCAGCTGGCACTTGTTGTTTCTGCCACTCTGCTGATGGTGACCCTCACTCTCTTTGTCAATAAAACGCTGTACGGCAAGGCAATGCGGGCCATAGCCATTGATCAGGATGCGTGTAAACTGATGGGGATCAACGTCAATAAAATCATCGCTCTTACTTTTTTTATTGGCTCTTCACTTGCAGGGGCCGCCGGTGTTATGGCTGGTGTCTATTATGGCTCTCTTCATTTTTCCATGGGCTTTGTGATTGGACTGAAGGCCTTTACTGCCGCGGTCATTGGCGGCATTGGTTCGATTCCTGGTGCCATGCTTGGCGGGTTACTTCTTGGGTTGCTCGAGGCATTTGGAACCCAGATTCCCTTTATTGGTTCGGAATGGAAGGATGTCTTTTCCTTTGGTCTGCTGATTTTGCTTCTTATTTTAAAACCGACTGGCATACTCGGGAAAACCGAGATTGAGAGGATGTGAATATGAGACCATCTTCTGATACTTCCATGGTTACAGGTGTCCTAAACTGGCTTCAGCATCAGCATAACCGGCTTATTGTGCTGTTAGTGTTGGCAGCAATGGCCATGTTCTTTCCACTTATTGCCAACAACTATATGCTGGAGGTGCTGACCAATGCCTGGTTTTACACCATCCTCTGTCTCGGCCTCAATATTGTGGTTGGCTACGCGGGGTTGCTTGACCTTGGCTATGCCGCCTTCTTTGCAGTGGGCGCCTATACCACCGGTATCCTGACCTCTCAGTTTGGCATTAATTTCTGGCTCACTATTCCGGCAGCTGTATTCTGTTCCATGGTGGCAGGTCTTATTATTGGTGGCCCAACCCTGCGTCTGCGCAGTGATTATCTGGCTATTGTAACTCTTGGATTCGGTGAAATTGTCCGAATTGTTGCCAGAAACCTGGAGATTACCGGGGGGGCATCGGGCCTGATTGGGATCGAACGTCCCTTCTTTTTCGGTATCGAATTGAACCAGGGCATCCATTTTTATTATGTATTCCTGTTTCTTGCTGTCCTTGCCTGTTTTGTGAGCTTTCGATTACAGAATTCACGTCTGGGCCGTGCCTGGCAATATGTGCGGGGAGATGAGGATGCGGCGGAGGCCATGGGCATTAATCGTGTTGGCGTGAAACTCTACGCCTATGTGATCGGAGCGATGTTCGGCGGGGTGGCGGGAGCCTTTTTTGCAGTGAAGATGACTGCCATTTCTCCTGAAACATTCACCTTTTCTCAATCGGTACTGATCCTGCTTGGGGTGGTGCTTGGCGGTATGGGGAAAATTCCAGGCGTGATTGTCGGTGCTTTTGCCCTTGTTCTGTTCCCCGAAGTTTTTCGTGATCTTGGTTCCATGCGTATGCTGGTATTTGGCATTGTTATGCTGATTATTATGCTCTACAGGCCTGAAGGAATCTGGCCTCGTGGTAAATCGTGAGGGCTTACTGATGACACTTCTTGAAGTAGAAAAACTTGTTTTAAGCTTTGCTGGCCTTGAGGTTATTCGCAAACTTGATTTTAGCGTTGAAGAAGGCACCATTGCCAGCCTGATAGGGCCAAATGGTGCCGGAAAAACATCGGTGTTTAACTGTCTGACCGGTTTCTACAGGCCGGATTCGGGGCAGATTAGTTTTAACAATCATTCCATTCTCCGTCTCAAACCCCATAAAATCACTCAGTCCGGAATGGCTCGTACCTTTCAGAATCTGCGTCTCTTTAAATCCATGACCGTGCTCGAAAATGTTATGTCGGGGATGCACTGTCGTACATCCTGCGGGGCAATCGGAGCGGTATTCCACACCCAGTCTCAACGCAATGAAGAGGAGTTGATCAGACAGTTCAGTGAGGAATGCCTTTCTTTTGTAGGATTGCTGGATAAGAAAGATCAGTACGCTGGTACCCTTCCCTATGGCGATCAACGCCGTGTTGAGTGGGCAAGAGCTCTTGCCACTAAACCAAAGTTATTGCTGCTCGATGAGCCCGCAGCCGGATTGAATCATGATGAGAAACAGGAGCTGATAGAGCTGATCCTTCATATTCGCAATACGCTTGGAATTACCATTTTTCTGATCGAACATGATATGGGACTTGTTATGCAGGTTTCTGAAAAGATCACAGTCATTGATTACGGTAAAAAAATTGCCGAAGGAAACGCTGAAGAGGTGCAGAATAATCCAAAGGTTATCGAGGCCTATCTCGGCAGTGAAGATGAGGAGTTGTAACGATGAGTGAAGACAATACAATTCTTGAACTGCAAAATGTGGAAACCTATTACGGGAAGATCCATGCGCTTCGCAGCATCTCCTGTACGGTGAAAAAAGGCGAAATTGTCACCCTGCTCGGAGCAAATGGTGCTGGAAAAAGCACCACTCTTCGAACCATATCCGGGTTGAACCGTGCTTCTGCCGGAACAATTACCTTTATGGGTGAAGAGATAACGGCCAAGCAGCCCCATGAGATTGTTGAAATGGGTCTTATCCATGTACCGGAAGGACGAAGAATCTTTAAAGGGATGAGTATCCGGGAGAATCTGGAACTTGGTTCCTTTACCCTGCGAGACGATACGGAACGTCAAAGGCGGATGGATCATGTATTTGAAATATTTCCTGTTTTGTATGATCGACGAAACCGGGATTCCGCAATGCTGTCCGGTGGTGAACAGCAGATGCTTGCCATGGGGCGGGCAATGATGACAAAGCCAGAGCTGCTGCTGCTCGATGAACCATCCATGGGGCTTGCACCTTTTCTGGTGAAGGAGATCATGCGTATTATTTTGCGTCTGAACAGGGAAGGCGTGACCATCCTGCTGGTGGAACAAAATGCTCGGGTTGCTCTGCAGCTTGCAAATCATGGCTATGTACTTGAGACCGGAGAAATTGTAATTAAAGGTGATGCTGAGATGTTGCGCAGCGATGAAAGTATCGTAAAGGCGTATCTTGGTGAATAGGGCTACTGTCTTGGAGTAAGGATTATCTGTTGAACAATGGCTTGAGGAGGCAATAGAACTATGCAGCTCGATGAATACTATGAAATGGATATGGAAGCGTTCCGTAAATTTCGCAAAGAAAATGCTGAAAGCGAATATCTTGTGGTTGATGTGCGATTTCCTGAGGAGTATGAAGAAGAACATATTCCAGGCTGTGTACTTCTGCCACTTGCGGAGATCAATGCCCGTCTGACAGAGCTTCCAGCCGATAAGGATATTATTTTTTATTGTCATAGTGGCAAACGTTCACGTACTGCCTCTCTGTTTGCGACCTCGGTTCCCTTTTTTGAACGGAAAATTTATAATCTCGAGGGTGGTATTATCGCCTTTACCGATAAAACCGTTCCCGATTATCCCGTATTACAGGTTTTTGATTTTAATGCAGATCTCTCCCAGCTTTTTATAACGGCTATGAATCTGGAACGGGGTGCCGAAAAATTTTATAAAGCAGTACTCGACGAAATTGGAGACGTTCCCTATCGCAAGACCATTAGGATACTTGGCCAGGCGGAGACGGGACATGCACGTTTGATCTATTCCATGCTGAAAAAGCACGACGAGAATGTGGCTTCGTTTGATGAGTTGTATGGTTCTCTGCCTGGAGATATTGTGGAAGGTGGCAAGCCGATTGAAGAGCATCTTGCACAACTCCATAAAATTGAAGATAACTTTGAAGCTCGTCTGCTTGAGATTGTGCTTGAAATAGAACATGCTGCCTATGATCTGTATCGATCCGTGGCACAGCGTCTTCAAGGGACAAAGCTTGAAGCATCCTTTGTTACACTGGCCGAGGCGGAAAAAGGACATATGTTGCTCGCCAGTCAGGGAATGGGATAGCTTCCGTTTGACGGATTGATTATGGAATCTGGCCAGCCCCTAATCTCTTTGCCAATGGCAAAACCTGTGCCGCAGGGCGCAGGAGAGTTCCGACTTCCCTCGACGGAGCAGTCCTTTGTGCTGGGCACGATCGAGAGTCCGGTCGGTGCGATTCCCCTAGTTGGAGGCGAGTTGTTCTGGCAGGATATGCGTGGCCATTATCTGGTGCGCTGGAATATCGGTCGGGATAGATTTATGGTGGAGCCTGGACTCTATGCTATTGGCACTCCAGATAGCACAAGTCCTGTATTTGTTTCGGCGAATTATAAGATGAGTTTTGATCTGCTGCGTAAGACCCTGACTCAGTCTGATGGGTGGATACTGGTACTCGACACTCTTGGCATTAATGTCTGGTGTGCCGCGGGCGAGGGAACATTTGGTACCGAGGAACTAGTCGATCGTATTCAGGCATCTCGGCTGCAGAAGGTGGTGAGTCATCGTCGCCTGATCGTACCGCAACTTGGAGCCACCGGTGTTGCAGCTTTTGAAGTGAAAAAATATTCTGGTTTTTCCGTGCACTACGGTCCCGTCATGCTTGCTGATCTACCAGCCTATCTTGAGAATAAGTGTCGGGCAACTCCTGAAATGCGAATCAAGGATTTTCCATTGATTGAGCGTCTGGTTCTGATTCCTGTCGATGTTATGCTCGCCTTAAAACAGGGGCTTCCTCTTATCTGTCTTCTGCTCCTGATTGCAGGTTTTGCAAGAGATGGAACATTTCTGCAGGCCATCTTCCACCATGCACTCCCCCCCGTGTTTGCTGTTCTGGCAGGGATAGTTGCCGGTACCATCGTGACCCCGCTGCTTCTGCCCTGGATACCGGGGCGCGCCTTCAGCGTTAAAGGAGGATTAAGCGGTCTTTTTCTTCTTCTCCTGTTCTTTACCCTTTGCGGCGGCTTCAGCGCAGATTATTCCATGTTTGCTAAGATTTCATGGCCTTTGATTGGCATCTCAATCGCCTCCTGGTTTGGGATGGCCTTTACCGGTTCCTCAACATACACCTCACTGAACGGTGTGCGGAAGGAAATGCTTCGAGCAATGCCGCTGCAGCTCCTCGGTCTGCTTGCAGGCCTTGGTCTTTGGGGAACATCACTGTGGCTTGGATAGGAAAATAAAGAAAATGGCTGAATTTCGCTACTTAGAAGATGTGGTCACCCTTGAATGTGACCAGGAAAAATGTATCGGATGCACCATGTGTACCGTGGTCTGTCCTCACGCCGTTTTTCGAATGGAGGCTGGAAAAGCGGTGATGGCATTTCGTAATCTCTGTATGGAATGTGGTGCCTGCATGCGGAACTGTCCAAGCGGTGCAATAAGCGTGGAAGCAGGGGAAGGCTGCGTACGGGGGATCATCAATGAAATACTTGGGATTGAGGGCCCCTGCTGCTAACCATATGCTATTTGGGAAACTCAAGAAGGTGGGAAGAGCAGCGGTAAAAAAAGAACATATAATGATTGCTGATATCCCGGTGGAGGTGTGGCGCAAATCCGTTAAAAATATTAATCTGGCAGTGTATGCTCCAGATGGACGGGTGCGAATATCTGTTCCGCACGGCACTTCTGCACAACGGGTGCGTCGCGCAGTTCTTAATCGCTTGTCCTGGATTTCAGCGCAACGTGACCATTTCCTGTCTCGTCCTGTTGTTCCACCTCTTGAGGCTGTTGGTGGCGAAAAGCACTCTTTTTTCGGAGAAGAGTATCCACTGACGGTTATTGAAAGCTCCCCTCGCCATCATGTCATCTTTGATCCTCTGCTTGGAATTACTCTCCACGTTCGTTCAGGAAGCAGTGCTGAGTCAAGATTGCGCCTGCTGGATAAATGGTATAGAGATGAGCTGAAGAGTCGTATTCCGGCCCTGCTGGCAATCTGGGAGCCAAGAGTGGGACAACGGGTAAAGGAATTTCGAATAAAGAAGATGAAAACCCGCTGGGGGACGTGTAATATCAGAGCACGTCGGCTCTGGCTGAATCTTGAGCTTGCAAGGAAACCCGAGGAGTGTCTCGAAATGATTGTTGTTCATGAGCTGGTGCACCTGCTGGAACGTGATCATAATAGCAAGTTTTATGCTCATATGGACAGGCTCTATCCGCAATGGAGCAGGGTTGATACCCTGTTGAAAAACTCACACTGAGAAGAATATGTTTATTGATTTATTAAGAAAACGCAGATCAGTACGGCAATTTCAGGATAAAATTGTCGAACAGGATAAGATTAATCTGCTGGTTGAATCCATGCTGCGCGCCCCTTCGTCGAGAAGTTTGTATCCATGGGAATTTGTAGTGGTGCAGGATAAAGAAACCATCACAGCATTGTCACAGGCAAAGCCGCATGGAGCTGCTTTTATGAAAAATGCTCCCCTGGCCATTGCTGTTTGTGCCGATCCTGAGAAGTGTGATGTGTGGGTGGAGGATTGCTCTATTGCATCAATGCTGCTGCATCTTGCAGCCACTGATCTCGGGCTTGGTAGCTGCTGGATACAGATACGCCTTCGTGAACATGATGATAAGAAAAGTGCAGAGAGTTATGTCGCTGAGACGCTCGGTTTAAAAGAGGGAATGGTGGTGGAAGCAATTATCGCTATTGGCTATCCTGCAAAAAAGAGTGTGGGGCATCCCGATTCTTCACTTTTACGCGATCAGGTAAGCTTTGAACAATACGGTAACAGGACATAAAAAAGTGGATATAAGTAATTTTCGTCATGAATATTTGAAGGGTGGGCTTGCGCATAGTGATTTACTTGGCACTCCCGTTGAGCAGTTCAATCTCTGGTTTAATCAGGCAAAAGATACGGATATTCCTGATCCCAACGCCATGATACTCTCCACGGTAAGCAGTGATGGTCAGCCAAGTCAACGTACGGTTTTATTAAAATATTACGATGAAGATGGGTTCGTTTTTTTTACAAATAAAGATAGCCGTAAGTCACTGGAAATGAAAGGAAATCCGAAAGTGAATCTTCACTTCGTCTGGCTTGAACTGGAACGCCAGATCAGTATTGCCGGTACTGCTACTCCTATCACAAGCGCGGAATCGGCCAGATATTTTTTGACCAGGCCACGTGATTCACAGATTGCCGCCTGGGTGTCCAATCAGTCCAGTGTGATTACATCCCGTACACTTTTGATGCAGAAGTTTCAGGAAATGAAAAATAAATTTTCAAGAGGTGATGTGCCCCTGCCGTCCTTTTGGGGCGGGTATCGGGTTGCCCCGTCCTCGGTTGAATTTTGGCAAGGGCGGGAGAATCGTCTTCATGATCGTTTTCTTTATCAGCGCTTGGAAGGTGGGTGGGATGTGGAGCGATTGGCTCCCTGATTTCAGATCAACGAACTAGGTTAATACCGCTTTCTTCTGACTTGTCCGAGAGTTCTTTTAAGTGAGCACGCTGTACCGTTGCCACAATCGCTTCGATGGAAGCTGCAAGTGAACGGGTAGAAAGATCAAACTGGATGCCACAGCAATATTGGATACCTTTTTTGTTCCGTATTTTGGAGATATGACGAACAGTTGCATTTACCTTTATATGCATATCTCCATCGAGAAAAAAGCGTACATTACACACCTCATCTTCTTTAAATAAGCTCTGTTCCTCTTTCTGAATTTCAAATGACATTCCGGCACTGCTGATATCAATGGGTGTTGTCTTGATATTCGGGCGACGTTTCCTTTTTCCTTTAATAACAAGTGTGAAATTCATTTGTGCAGGGACTTTTGCTCGAAAAGCTCTTGCTCCCCGAACCTGTCGTCCGATCACAGGAAAGGAGAGACGGAGCACAGGGATATCCTGAACCAGTGCTAAATCTTGATAAAATGTACCCAGTTCAATAGCGCTGGTGGAAGTGAAAAAACGAATCATCACTCTATGGGAACTACGTATATGGAGGTTGCCCATCCCTGGTTCGAGAGGCAGACAGATGATATGGTTCATTAATTTTAGGTAGTCACCGGTGGTGTAGTCCGGCTGCTTTAGTACCAGTTCACCCTCTTCATTCTCCACTTCTTCCGGATCGGGGATATCATCATTCATCCTACTGAAGTAGATTCTGGTCATACCATCGAGCTCCACCTCAAGGATCTTATCATCAAGAAGAGCCGTTTGAATATAGGGAAGTATGTCAGAGGACTTGGTCATAAACTCTCCAGATGCAACACCATCTTCAATGGCCTGCTTTGTGAAAGAGTAGGCATCTTCCGGGAAATAAAGTGAGAGTTTTTTCTTTATATTATAAAGTTTTAACTCTTTTTTTTCTTCTTCTTCGCTGGTTGACATAAATAATTTTTAGCTGATTATTCCAAGTATTCCTGACGGAATTTTTCCTCCGCCTCCACCGAGCCCGCAAGGATCAGCTCATGGCTGTCATAAAAGATTGTGGTGGGGTCAGGATTTGTCAGAAACTCGCCATCGTTTTTAACAGCAAGAAGGCTGCAGTTTGTTTTCTCCCGCATCTGCAGTTCGGTGAGTGCTTTTCCAATAAAGGCTTCAGGGGTGGATACCAGAAAAACATTCAATGCATCTGAGAAAAATGAAGTGTCGGAGGGATGGAGGATATTCATAATGGCCGTTGCTCCCATGGATGCAGAAGAGTCGACAAGATCCGCACCGGCCCGAAAGAGTTTTGACACCGTTCGCTCTTCCTTTGCTCTGCTGATAATTTGAATGTCCGGTCGGAGTTGTCGGCAGTAAAATGAAAGGTAGATGTTCATGGCATCATTATGGGTGGTGATTATTACGGATGTTGCTTTATCTATTCCAGCCTCTTTCAGGGTCTTTATATCGGCGGCATCTCCATGAATATGATGTTTGTGGTCTGTTCCAATATTCTGGCGCTTTTCAATTATCATATAGGGGACTTTCTTTTCCTTTAAATAGTGGGCTGCTGCTTCACCAACTCTGCCACCGCCGAGGATAAGTACGGTCGGTTCGGAGAGTGGCCGGGAGGGGGGCTGGACCAGATATTCTCCTGCTTGTTCAAGCTCCTGTTGGTTACCTGCGATGATCAGGATATTGGTGATGGCGAGTTTTGCCTGCGGCTCAGGTTGAAGGATTTTTCCTTTTTCAAGTATTCCAATAACCGTTATTCCAAGAATGTTTCTGAGCCGGGACTCGGCTAGGGTTTTACCCACTAGGGCTGTGTCACGAACGGGTATCTCTCCAACTCGTAACTCCTCGAAGCGACCAATAATATGGGTACCGGTAACGGGCATGGATTTCTCGGCCATGTTCACACCAAGCATATTCATAAATTGAAACACATGATTGTTGCCGGAAAAATTTAGAATATCGAGAGAATGTTCTTTGTCGGCACTGCACGCTATGGGGACTTTACTGCTAATTTCTCTTACCGTAAACGAAATATTGGTATTCAGCAGGTCATCGGCAGTAGTGACGACGAGGGCTGCCTGGTCTGCATTTATTCTTTTATAGGTTTCCGGGTCATCGATTTCTCCAAAAATAATATTGTAGCCATTGTCCTGTATCTCATGGGCGGTCTGCTGATCGCCAGAGATAAAATAGTAGTCATAGAGGTGTTTTTTCAGTTTTTCTACAAGGTTTCTAGTCAGTGCATCATAGGTGGGAATGATTACATGCTCTTTTGTTGCTTCCGGGAGAGAGCGGGGGATGCGTGTTTCATTTTGAGCCTCAAGCCAGGGAGCCCAGAAAAATTGAATAAAGGCGAACGGCAGCATGATAAGCAGAAGAATCACCCCTGATATCAGAACAAGCAGAGTGAAGAGCAGCCCAAGATCCGTTGAGAAGGTGATATCTCCAAAACCGAGGGTGGACATGACCGTCAATGTCCAGTAAAAACCTGTGATCCAACTGAAAATTCTCCCCTCATACAACATGATAATGTGGAAAGAGATACTGTACAGACAGACAATAAAAATAAGGAAAAAGAGAAAGCGAGCCAGAAGAAAAACATTTTTCTTGGCTTTTTTATTGTTTACAAAAAAGAGGATTTGAAGCAGGAGCAGTTTCATAGGGTTTTAGTAATTCTTAGAAATAATAACAATTCCTGATAAGTTCAAGTTTCTAAACTATTAAATCATGTATTTACATTCGAGCCAAGTTCATTTTTCTTTTTGGGACGAAGAATGATACTATTCCGTTACTTGATTTGTAGAGATTTAGTTATACTAGGACTTTTGGAGATTTAGTCCGTCACCTTATAAATAGGTGCTCTTACAGGAAAGGAAAAAGGAAGGAAGCTTTTCTGCTAATGGTAGTATTTATTGTATTTCCCTGATATTCTTATTGCTGATGGGGAAATGATTGTTATACCCTGTGTTATCGAAGGAATGAACACTATTTGTATCACTATGAACTCTTTGAAAGAATGTCTATGCCACCAACCATACTAATAGTCGAGGATTCTCCGGTTTTCCAGAAACTCCTGGTCAGACTTCTTGTAAAGAAAAATTACTCTGTGCTGACCGCTGATAGCGGGGAGCTTGGAATTAAATCTGTTCGGGAATCTTTGCCGGATTTGATTTTACTCGATATTATCATGCCTGGAATTGATGGTTACGATGTGTGCAGGTGGCTGAAGAGTAATGCGCGCACAATGCACATTCCTGTTATTTTTATATCCACTCTCGATTCTCCAAGGGATAAAATTGAAGGGTTTGAGGTGGGAGGAATTGATTATATTACCAAACCTTTTCAACCGTCAGAAGTGTTGTTAAGGGTACGCACTCATCTTCGAATTCATCATCTGCAGCAGAAACTTGAGGAAAAAAATCAGCAATTGATTGCCGAGAAGCAGAAGTCGGAACGTTTGCTCTGTCATGTCCTTCCGGAACCCATTGTGCAAGAACTGCTCTCCACGGGCACATGTGTCCCGCAACTCTTTCCAGAAACGACGGTGTGTTTTACCGATATTGTGGGGTTTACCGCTGCCTCATCCAAGCTTGCTCCAGAGGTGCTTATCCATGAGCTGAATGAGATTTTCACAGTTTTTGATGAGATAACCCATGATTGTAATTGTGAACGTATGAAGACCATTGGAGACGCGTATCTCTTTGTCAGTGGCGTTCCCATGGATGATTTAGATCATGCTGTTCACGTTGGCCGGGCGGCAATGAAAATGATAGATTTTCTCCATAAGAGAAATCAGACAGCCAGACTATCCTGGCAGGTTCGAATCGGGATCAATAGTGGTCCTGTGGTCGGGGGGGTGGTCGGGACTGAGAAGTATCTGTATGATATATTTGGAGATACTGTGAATATTTCGGCCAGAATGGAAAAGTCGGCGCAACCCATGGAGATAAATGTATCAAGTGCTAGCTATGAATTGCTGAAAGATACATTTCGTTTTAGCAATGGACACAGTATTGAGATGAAGGGGAAGGGGCAGCAGGTCATCTATACATTACTTGGCGACATGTGATGAATGAGCCCAATTTTACAAACCATCGGTTTGAAAACCCGCCTTATGTCATTCTTTTCACAGAGCTGTTTAGTCGAATAGTATTCCATTTATTTCAACGTTGAACAACAATACTGATTGTACGCGGGTGTGGAGACTCTCAATACGGTAACTGATTTGCTTTTTCTATGGGAGATCAAGTACCGTCGGCCAGTCTGCAAGAGCGGAAAGAATTTTTCGATCTTCTTCGGTTCTCTCCGGTTGTATCACCATCTTCGCCAGCTGTTGGCGGTACTCGGAAAGAGTTATGCCGCAATCAGCATCGGGATTAGTAATACGGTTGCTGCGGAAGTCATTCCAACGCACCCGTTCTTCCTGTGACAGAGAATGGGGCCAGTTTCTGGCACGGAACCGAAACAGCATCTCAGGCAGGCGCGGATCATCAAAATTGATGCGGGTCTTTGCCAGATCCTCAACAGACATGTCGTGGATATTATCCATCAGCGATCGGTCTCCGTCGGAGAAAAAACCACCCCCATAGAGGTTCTGATCGGGATCAGTTATGGGAGCAAAATCCTGTTTTTCGTGTACCTGCTGCAGCTTCTGGCTTACGTCTATTTTTCCTCTGAGCTGTTCAGCATATGTGTCTACCTTTTTCAGATTGATACTCCAGCGCTCCGCTGCCTCCGGGGTAAGGGTATTCATCGGAACTACCACCGGACATTTGTTGAGGTGGATGGTTTTAAGCGGGATGCGTTCTACTCCCTCGGGTAAATCCTTGCTTCGGACAAATAATCTGTTTTGAATCTCTTCCACTGAAAGCGTAAGCAGCGGCTCGGGATCGTGGCGTAAATCATAAACAATAATACCGTTTTTATTGCCTGGGTGAGCAGCGAGTGGGATTACCGGGGAGATGCAACCCTGTTTGGGGGGATACATGGAGGAAACATGGAGAACAACCGGTTGCTCCCGCAGATTTATACTGTTTCCCACCTTGCGTTTGTCACGCATATCAAAAAGGTAGTTATACAATTTAGGATGGCGGTCGCGGACAAGACGTGCCAAGTCAATGGTGGCATAGACATCGGAGAGAGCATCATGGGCTCCTTTATGGGCGATACCATTTGCCTTTGTTAAATCTTCGAGCTTGAAACTTGTGGTGCCATCATCCCTTGTTGGCCAGTTGATTCCATCCGGGCGCAGGGCATGGGTAAGACGCAGCATATCAATGATATCCCAGCGAGAATTACCGTTTCGCCATTCCCGTGCGTAGGGATCAAAAAAATTGCGATACAATCCGTAACGAGTGAATTCGTCATCAAACCGAATACTGTTATAGCCTACTCCGCAGGTACCGGGTTGCATAAGTTCCCGATGGATTTCAGTCATAAATTCGGCTTCGCAGAGTCCTTCTTCCATTGCTGCCTGGGGCGTTATCCCCGTGATAAGACAGGCCTCTGGCTGGGGGAGTATGTCGAGCGCCGGTTTGCAATAACAGGACATGGGTTTCCCAATGGGATTTAAATTGATATCGGTCCGGATTCCTGCGAACTGTGCAGGACGGTCTCTTCTGGGGTCAGCACCCCATGTTTCATAATCGTGCCAGTAAAGTGTTGTTGTCATGAGGATACTCGGACTTGAAGGGGGCTTTTTTAATTATCTAACTAACTACCTAGGGGGCGGATTTTGAAATACAATAGTATTATTCACTTTTCTATAAAATCCGACTCGCAGTACTGTAATAAATCTCTAAACAATATCCAATCTCTTTCATCGAATAGCCATATGAAAAATAGGCTGATAAGGACAGATTGTTTTGTTTCCGTGTGTTTTTTGGGACTTGCGATGCAAAAAAATCTGTTCAAAGCGGACGATCTAAATATCGTTGGGTCTTGGGGATTTCTTTGATTTGTTGTTTCCCAGATAACACCTTCTGCATTCCTGAAGTAAAATCATCGCTTCCAAGAAATATCTGTCCTACAAGCTTCTCCCATGGTTTTTCCGGAGCAGCCCACATCTTTATCACCTATTGACTAAGGATACATTCTCCTGCAGGAGTTTTGCCAAAGCATCTTCAGGAATTGGTGGGCTGAAAAAATATCCCTGGCCGATATCACACCCCATCTCGCGAAGAATCCTGAACTGTTCGCGGGTCTCAATCCCCTCTGCAATGGTCGTCATCTTCAGGCTTTTGGCCATAACAATAATTGCATTGACGATGGCTGTATCCTGCCGGCTATTGAGGATGTCCTTGACAAAGAAGCGATCAATTTTAATGGAGTTGATGGGAAAGTTTTTCAGATAGAGCAGGGATGAGTAGCCGGTGCCAAAGTCATCCACAGAGATACTCATACCCATCTTCTTGAGATCCCCTAGAATAGCAGCAGTTTTTTTAGGGTTTTCGGCCATCACGCTTTCGGTTATTTCTACCTCAAAACAGTGAGACGGAAGATTACTGCTATCCATGGCCCGTCGCAGTTTTGTAGGGAGTTCCTGCTCCAAAAACTGCTTGCTGGAGATGTTGATCGCCACCCGAATCGGAGGAAGTCCGGCTCTGCGCCAGATCTGCTGCTGCCTGGCTGCGTGAAGGATAAGCCAATCCGTGAAAGGAACAATCAGGCCGAGCTCTTCGATGGAAGGGATAAATTCTATGGGGGAAACAGTTCCCCGTATAGGGTGGTGCCAGCGTGTAAGGCTCTCGCACCCGACAATTTGACCATTGGTCATATCGACCTGTGGCTGATACCAGAGTTCAAATTCTTCGTTTGTAACCGCCTTACGGATATCAGTTTCCAGATCAAGACGTTTTTTCGCTTTAATATTGAGGGACTTTTTATAGAACTGAAATCCATTTTTCCCCTTTTCCTTGGCATGATACATGGCAAGGTCGGCGTTCTTCATCAACACTTCAGCATCGTTTCCATCGAGCGGAAAAATCGAGATCCCGATACTGGCTGAAATATAGAGTTCGTTCCCTTCTATTTCAAAAGGCTGGGCCAGAGAGTGGTTGATTCGCTGTGCAACCTTGCTGGCATCCTCAGGTTTGTTGATATGGGGAAGCATAATGGTAAATTCATCCCCTCCTAGTCGTGAGATATAATTTCTTGTTTCGTCTCTTTTGAGACGGCTGAAAATATCTGAATTACGTATAGAGCTGGAGATTCTCTCTGCGACGTTTTTCAACAGGATGTCTCCGATATGGTGACCAAGGGTATCGTTGATCACCTTGAAACGATCCAGGTCCAGGAAGAGCACAGCCAGCTGGCTCTCTTCACCAGCCTTTTCGGCAAGAGCTATCTTCAGGGAGTCTTTGAACATGGTCCGATTGGCCAGGCCGGTGAGGTGATCGAAAAAGGCCAGGTGCTGGATCTGTCTCCGTTGATCGACAACATCAAAAAAGGCTTCACTGGCCCGCAGCATATATTTGACTCGATAGCTCAATACTGGCCAGTTTATCGGTTTGCTGATAAAGTCAGTAGCTCCTGACTCAAAAGAACGGTCAATCGACTCAAGATCGTCAAGACCCGTGACCATAAGTATTGGGGTGTGTTTCCCGCCTGGAAGCTTGCGAATGGCCAGACAGGTTTCAAAACCATCTAACTTCGGCATCATGACGTCAAGGAGGATGATATCCGGCTGCAGATCTTCAAATACAGCTATGGCTGCTAGGCCATCCTCTGCCTCAGCTACTCTGAATCCGGCTTTCTCAAGACTCGCCCGCATCAGCAGACGGGTGGGAAAATCGTCATCAACGATCTGAACAAGAGGGGGCTGGAGTTCCCTCCTGTCACTCATAGTATCACCATTTCGGAACGCAGTGGCTCAACAATTTTCTGGTATTGCTTCTGGGCCGCTACGAAGAGTTCCATGCTTCCCTGAAGGGAGTTGCTGTGGCCTTTATGCTCGATTTCCTTGAATAAGACGGACAGGGAAAGGGCTCCGATGTTGGCAGAACTGGACTTCAAACTGTGGGCAAGGGAGCGGACCTCCCCTGCATCCTCACTGTGTATGGCCTTATATAATTTGTCCAGCTGTTTGGGAGTATCGCTCAAGTAGAGGGTGATGATACGGGTGAGAATATCCGGCTCACCTTCGCTCTGCAGGGCCCGAATACCTTCCAGAGCTTTGGTGTCCAGGGAATTTTCTTCTACTAGGTCAGTGGATATTGTAGGCGAGACTTCTTCTCCTGTTGGAGGGGATTCATTTTGCCATGTCTCTTTTGATAACCATCTACTGAGTACCTTTTCAATTTGTCCTATCCTAAAAGGTTTACTCACATAATCATCCATACCGGCGGCAACACACTTATCCCTGTCCCCGGTGAGGGCATTGGCAGTCAGGGCGATGATGGGTGTGCGCTCAGTCCCATCGGAAACATCCTCAAGAAGCCGGATTGCAGCAGTTGCCTCATATCCATCCATACGCGGCATCTGGCAGTCCATAAAGACAATATCAAAGGGCCTGCTCTCAAAAGAGCGTACGGCTTCCTCTCCATTCATGACCAGATCCACCGTACAGCCGAGTTTACGTAACACTCCTATGGCCACCTGCTGATTGGTGATATTATCTTCTGCCACCAGTACATTGGCATTGAACTGTTTCAGCTCTTGCCCGAGATTGTAGCGGGTGATAAGTTGATCGCTGCTATGCGCTTCTCCTTTCATTAGGGCAACCAGGGTATTATAGAGATCAAGGCGGGGAACCGGTTTGGTCAGGTATATTTTGATTCCCGCTTCCCTGGCCAGTGTAGCATCGCCGCGAATACCGACTGAGGTCAGCATAACCAGGCGAACCTCCCGAAGGGCCGTATCTTTTTTAATCAGGCGTGCGACCTCAAGACCATCCATATCCGGCATATTCATATCCAGTATGGCCAGATCAAAAGGAGCGTCCTCGGCGACTGCCTGGTGCATAAGCGCCAAACCTTCAATGCCGCCGGCAGCGCTGGTAGTCTGTATGTTCCACCGAGCCAGCTGACTGTTCAGCAGCCTGCGGTTAGTAGCATTGTCATCGATAATGATGGCTCTTAGGCCAGAGAGTGCCTTCAGCCGGGCCTCGGTGACAACCTGAGTCCCCGATGCCTTCTCCAGGGTAACGTCCAGCCAGAATTCGGAACCATTGCCAGCTTGGCTGTTGCAGTTGATTGCTCCCCCCATTATCTCCACCAGTTGTCTGGAAATGGCGAGCCCAAGACCGGTTCCACCATATTTACGGGTGGTCGAATCGTCCGCCTGGGAAAAGGGCTGAAATAAGGTCAGCCGCTCTTCTTCACTGATACCTATCCCTGTATCTCGCACAGAAAAGCGGAGAGCAGCGGTTTCTTTCGTCTCACTCATCAGGGCCAGTTGTAACAGGACTTCGCCCTGATCAGTAAATTTGATGGCATTTCCAAGGAGGTTGACCAGAATTTGGCGAAGACGACTGGGATCACCGGTGGTATATGGAGGAACAGTGTCAGGGACATCGACTATTAATTCCAGTCCCTTGGCGTGTGCTCGGTGGGCCAGTATTTTAGCGACATCATCCAGTAGTGACGGCAGGTGAAAGTGTATGGCCTCCAGTTTCAGTTTTCCCGCTTCGATTTTTGAAAAGTCGAGAATATCATTAATGATGGTAAGCAGGGATTCACCCGAACTCATAATTGTTTCAATGGAATGGCGCAATTCTTGATCCAGTTCTCTGTCCATAGCCATTTCTGCCATTCCGAGGATTCCGTTCATAGGGGTGCGGATCTCATGGCTCATATTGGCGAGGAACTGTGATTTCGCCTGGCTGGCGTCCTGTGCCTGTTCGGCCAAGACAATGGCTTCATCCATCGCCTTTTGCAGCTCAATGGTACGCTGCTGTACCTGTTCCTCAAGATACTTGTCCCGTTGCTGTATTTTGCTGAGCATCTTATTAAAGCCAAGGGCCAGCTGCCCTACTTCATCTTCGCTACTCCGTTCAACGCGGAGGCTGTAATTTTTGTTCTCTGTGACCTGCCTGATTGTTTGGGCCATGCTGACAACAGGATTGGTAATAAAACCCTGGAGGCGATTTGCCAGGAATGCAGCAAGAATCAGGCCGCCAGTAAGGATAAGGAGCAGGAATTGTCCCACCTGGAACATGTTTTCGTAAAGATCATCCATATTGGCCTGCAGATAAATCGAGCCGATTTCTTCTCCATCGAGCAGGATGGGCTGGAGGAGCTCGATATGCTGTTCGTCGAAGAGGTGGCCATTTTTGAGCAGTTCAGGGTCGTCGAGTTTATACTCATGGCGAGTCGGATACTGTGAGCCCTGGGAAAATGTAGCAAGGCTTATTCCATCCGGCTGCAGGATACGGGAGCAGGTAACTGTTTTCTTATTTCTCAAGGCCTGCAGAGTTTTTTCCAGTGCCTCAACATCCTGAAAAAGCAGGCCGGCGGTGCTGTTCTTTCCGATTACTTTGGCTAGAGTCTGCAGTTCAGCCAGTGCATTTGCTCTGTAGAGAAACCACTGACTAGCGAAGGTGACAGCAAAGGTGAGGATAAGGACTAGGAAACAGACACCGAGGATGATGCTGTTCAGTTTGTGTTTTATCGGCAGCTTTTTAAAAACGTTTCTCATTTTTCTCTCCCGACAACCTCGACAGCAAGGGAGAGCAGCTGTGCGTCTATTTTGATACTGTTTTCTCTGGCAACTGCAAGATGTATGATAAAACGGAGACGATCTCTTCGAGTTACAAATTGTATGACTCCGCCGAGAGCGGTAAAATTCCCCTGGTCTCCAACCGTAACTATGGGTTTGGTACTGAGTTGTTCAAGGGCTGGCCGCAACCCCTTGTTAAATGAAGGACTGATGTAGAGAATGTGGCATCCGGTTGCTTCTTCAACTTTGTCAAACTGCCGGATTTCAATCGCTCTGTTTCTCACTTTTCGTGCAGTCAGGGGGGGCAGTTCCTTGGCAAGGGGCGTTGCTCCCAGCACCCCGATGATTAGGGGCGACTCTGTATTGGCAAAGCTCTCCTCGGGCCAGTGGATAAACTTGGCAAAGTTGTACAGATAGGCGGCCTTCAGCCTGGTCTCAGAAGGAGATTCACCGCTCTGCGCAGGCGAGGCGGCGGCCAGACCGAGAGAGACGGCCAGCATGATGAGGAGAAAGGTCTGTTTCACAGGGGTGCGGTTCTCTTTAAAATTCCCAGGTTAACTTACAATAGAAGCTCTGTCCCACTTCAGTTGGCGGGACGAAATACTCGTTAACAAATTCCAGATGATTAGACTCCAGCAGGTTTTGTCCAGCCAGCATCAGTTCCAGGGTCTCTGTCACCTTCCAGGCTATATTGACATCCAGTGCCACATGTTGATCAACTTCAATTCCAGCAGAGTAGGCAGCTTGGCCGGCAATCTTCACTTTATCGACATAACGCGCCCAGACATTCAGGCGAACGGTTTCACTGAGGTCAAAGGAGGAACGCAGGGATATTTGATGCTGGGGGGTTGAATTCTCGGCAATAATATCGCTGATGGAAAATCTGCCAGCCGCCGGAGATAAGGGGTCCATCGAAAGTTCAATAAAACTGTAGTTTAATTCAGCGCTTATCCAGGAAACCGGTCTCCAGCGGCCGCTGAGCTCCAGACCGTAGCTGTGTCCGCTCATACCGTTGATAAAGTAAACGTTGAGCATGTCGGCGTACGAGTAGTCGAGCAATTTGCTGTAATCATTGTAGAAGACTGTCGTATCCAGGGAAAAGTTACTCCCCTGGGAAAAGCGGTATCCCGCCTCATAGGCGATAAGCTCTTCCGATTCCATCTCCGAATTACCATAGACCTTAATCTTCGGGTAGGGAGGGACGGGAATGGGTCCCAGGACAATACGTCCAGAATCTTCTATCCGGGAAGGGGTGCGTACTGCCCGTGAAATCGAGGTCCAGAGTTTATGGGCACTGTTTACGCTCCAGAGAAGGCGGGCACTGGGCTGGATTTCCACACCGGTGAAGTCGTTGTGTTCTATTTTTGTACCCAGAGTAAAACGGACCCTGTCGTCAAACAGGCTGATTTCGTCCTGGATAAAGCCGCTGAATAGCTCGCTGGTCTCCTGTTCCGGAACAATTCCAATCATGTAGGTGTTTGTAAAATCGTCACTCACATTTCGATATCCGAGGCCCCAGATCAGATCGTGCTGCTCCAGGAACTGGAAACGATGCTGAAAGTCGAGATCCACGGTTTTGAAATTCTGAGCCAGGTACTGTTCTTTTCGGTCCGTGGCATCAAAATAGGCCTGAAGAGACCATGTGTTGGTCTCTGATATATTGTGCTGCCAGCGGCCCAGCAGGTTGTAGCCATTGTTCTCTATGGAGTCGTTGACAGTTAAGGGAAGGGGGGAGTCGGGGATCCAGACAGGGGCAAGAATCTGATTCCCGTCCCCCTGATAGAGATCGCCCTGCAGAGTCCAGTTATTTTGCAGCCCAACATCCCCATCGACCCGGAAGCCGGCACCAGTCAGCTCGGATGCATCGTTGGCATCGCTGCCCTCTGCCAGCAGTTGGTAAGAATCCTGATCATGCCTGTTGAGGTAGAATCGGCCGTAGGTGTCTTTGTTAAGCTGACTGCCGTAGCGCAGGGTGCCTATGATCTTTTCCTGATTCCCGGCTCCTGCACTGACCAGCCCGCCCTGGGTGTCCGAGGCCTGCTTGGTGATAATGTTAATGATACCGTTGACAGCATTGGCGCCCCACAGCGTTGCCCCGGGTCCGCGGATCACCTCTATCCGCTCAATATCCTCCAGTACCACATTCTGGCTGTCCCAGTAGACACCGGAGTATGAAGGGGTATAGACGCTGCGCCCGTCGATCTGCACTAGAAGTTTATTAGAAAAGATACCGTTAAAACCGCGGGAGGTAATGGCCCACTTATTGGAACTCATCCGTGCCACCTGCAGGCCGGGAACCATGCGTAAAGCCTCTGGGATGGAGGTAACCCCGGAGCTGTGAAGCGTTTCCTGATCGATGACGTAGACAGCGGCAGCCACATCGGCGAGGTTCTGCTCCTTGCGTCCGGCAGAGGTGATTTGGATCTCCATCAACTGGGAGAGATCAAGGTCAAGCATCTCCTCCCCGGTAGCCCATAGGGAATGAGGAAGTAGAGTCAGCAGACAGAGCGAGACTATTCCACCCGTGTGTAGTTTTGGCAGTGAAAAAGACATGTTGGTCTCCATGAAAAGGCAGTTCGATTAAATCTATTGCTCCCCAGAGTCTATAGTATAGTCCCCTAACATGGCAAGGAATTAATTGGTTAGGAGCGCTTACTTGGAAAGGCCTCCCTGCATGGGCTTGCAGGAGTTATCGCAGATCTGCACACAAAACAGAATCGATCCCTTCTCGCAACTCCATCAAGCTGAATGGTTTTGCAACAGCGGCACAAAAGCCATACTCACGGTAATGGGCCAGCACCGGGTCGTTTGAGTAGCCGCTGGCAACGATAATCCTTGCCTCTGGGTCCAGCTGCTTGAGTTTCCCGGCTGCCTCCTCCCCTCCCATTCCTCCGGGGATGGTCAGATCCATAATGACAAGATCAATGGGGGAACCCTGCTTTTTCATCTCCAGGTAAGTGGCTATTGCCTCTTCCCCGTTCACTACCAGAATAGCCTCATGGCCGAGGGCTTTGAGTTGTGCCTCGGCCAGGATTCGTATCATTTCATCGTCATCCATCAGCATGATCCTGGTCGCTTTTGCTGTTTTCCCAGTCTGCTTCTGCTCAACAGGGGGAGTGTCTGCAGTTGGATCGGCAGGGAGAAGGATGCAAAAACTTGTTCCCTGCCCCGGGAAGGACTTTACGGAGATATGTCCGCCATGTTTACTGATAATAGAATGACAGATGGCCAGCCCGAGACCGCTCCCCTCTTCCTTGGTGCTGAAGTAGGGGTCAAAGATATCATTGAGCACCTCCTGAGGAATACCCGTCCCTGTATCCTGGATGACAATACGGATAAAACTACCTGCCGTGGCCTTGTCCGGGAGCACTTTTGAATCGAGCGCTTCAATATTGTCACAGCTGACCGTTATCGTGCCTCCCATGGGCATGGCAGCCATGGCGTTCAGGATCATATTCTGAATAACTTGACTGATCTGGCCGCTATCCACCTTGACCATCCACAGGTCGTCTGCAAAGATATATTTACAGGTAACCCGGGAACCATGGAGGACAAAGTCGGCCGAATCGCGAATAAGAGCTACGAGAGATGTTGTCTCCTTGACGGGTTCCCCACCCTTTGAGAAGGTCAGCAGCTGCTGAGTCAGCTTGGTTGCTCTCCTGGTGGCTTTTTGCGCGTCACCAAGAAGTGAGAGGACAGTTCCTTCTTGCTGACACCGCCCAGCTGCAAGTTCAATATTGCCGAGGATCACCGAAAGAATATTGTTGAAATCGTGGGCAATTCCCCCGGCAAGAACTCCAACAGATTCCAACTTCCTGGCCTTGAGCAACTCCTCTTCCATCTGCAGTTTCTCGGTGACGTCTCTCGAGAGCATCAGAAAGTTGACAGTACCGTTTTGCAGTCGCTTCTGAGAGGTGGAGAGTTCAAACCAGTGGCTCCCCTGTTCCAACTGCAGGTTGATGAGCTGCCCATGAGAGGCCCCATTCTTTGAAGCCTTTCCGATCGCTGCCATTACTTCCCCTGCCGCCTCAACTGAGAGCATCTCATTGACCGTATGTCCCAGCAGGACCTCCCTTTGGCTCGCAAGTAGGCTGGTATCCTGGGCCCAGATATCAATATACCTGCCCTCTTTGTCCAACTCAAACATGAGGTCCGGGATCGCCAGCAGGGTTGCCTCTCGGTCTGCATTTGCCTGGCGCAGTTCCCCCTCAACGCTTTCCCGTGTCTCAATTTCGTGCAACAGGGCCTGGTTTTGTACTTTCAATGCATGGGTTCCCTGGGTAATCAGACCTTCTCTCTGGCCGATCTCCTTCTGCAGATTGTCAATCAACAGCGTGTTCTCCTCGTCAAGCCTGATAGAGCGGAGAATGTTACGGTTTATATTGCGGCTGAACAGGGTAATCATACCGAGAAAGACAACAACCGCAAAGGCGAGTAATGTGGCCGATTCGAGATAAAACAGGGATACTGCCAATACTAGCCCCTGGGGATAGGTGTATAAAATAACGGCAGGGATGGAGGCGGACAGGATAGGAACCGCAGAACTGATAACACCGCCTGCCAGCAGCACCACGGCCATCAACGCCACCGGATCATCTGTGGCATTGAGCAAGGGGTAGGCCAGACTCCAGGCACACCCAACCAGTCCGCATCCCAGGCAATAGGAACGCAGCCAGCTTCTCGATGATCGGCTTTCACCTTTCTGTTTTCGACTGTACCAGAGAAAGAGACGGTATAAGGCAGAGGCCAGGATAGCCACGATCCACCAGGAGAGCAGTGTGGAATCAACACGCGGCCGGAGCATGGCGTAATAGAGGAGGGCAATTACGACAATGACACTGTTAGAGACAGGGGCCTGCATATAGAGCAGACGAACCTGTTCATCCGTCATAAAAGAGGGTTTCGCTGCAGCTTGCCCATGCGTATCCGGATGACTTCCTTCTCTCATTTGCTAACTCTCCCGATAGCAAAACAGGTCAGAACTGTTAACAGGCGAAGCAATTGCTATACTGCTTCTACCTGCTCATCGATACCATATTGTTCCCTGTGCCATTTGCAGCCTTTTTAAGACTGGGAACATGATAATGTTCGCACAAATCGCCTGATTTCGTCAAGATAAAATTGGAGATAAAAGAGTAACCATTGAAAAAAAGTTGATGAGACCAGATTGTTCCGTTCCTGTTTGTTTTTTGATTTGTTGCTTTTAAGGTCCCTTTTCTCATTCGTTCTACTTATCGTGGCTGATCTGTAGAGCAACACGGGATTCATGGAAGACACCGCCTCCTCCACTATCCGTCAGCTTTTGGGATGTTAGATTATTTATTCCGTGTGTTGTTTTTTCAGCTTCCCAATAGATTCCTTCCGCAACCAGTAATCCTACCTGGGTATCACGACTGATTGAGGCAATTCTTGTTGTTGTCCCACGTCCATTTGAGAGTGTAAGCGTCTGTCCGCAAGCGATGTTGTGTTGCTCCGCATCGTCTGGATGAATCAGGACACTCCCGATTTCTCCCTTATAGTTCTCTCCAAATGTACTGTTTAACAAATCTTTGTTAGGAGGTGTAATAAGCATAAATGGATACCTGGACCGCAGATCAGGATCATCGTTTTCCATTGATGGTAATAATCTGACGCCCTGCTTTTCCCAAAGAGCTGAAAGAGGTGCAAACTGGAATTTTTTCTGTTCCCTCTCAAAAAGAGAAATTCCGGTTTTTCCGTAGCTGGATTGAATCCACGTTCCCGGTTCCAGGGTGGTTTGGGAGATGCCATCCAAGTCTGAGAGGTAATCCTTGATACGCTCATCGACATTCTGTTTGAAGACGGCATCATCATAACCCATCTTTAGAGCCAGTGTCTGGAAAAGATCAAAGTTGCTGATGGCTTCACCCCGGGGGGGCAGGACAGGGCGTGTTTGCCCAATATAGAAGTGTCCGTAGGAACCGTATAGATCACTGTTTTCAAACGAGGTCGTTGCTGGTAAAAGCAGATCCGCATATCTTGCCGTAGGTGTCAGAACCTGTTCGTGAACAATGGTAAACAGATCAGACCTAGAGAGTCCCTTCCGTACCATTGATGCATCCGGTGCCACGCTGAGTGGATTACTGTTGTATACAAAAAGTGCCTTTACAGCGGGTTGCATGGCAGTTAATGCCTCACCCAACTGAACCATATTGATCCTGCGGGTTGGGGACTCTGCAAGTTCAGGGTGGGTGAGTTTTTCGCTATTGCCCCGAAAACCACGGCTGGATAATAAAATGCCCTTTCCGGCTGAGCCATCAAAAAGTCCTGTTACAGCTGCAAGATTAGTCTCAAGTTTCTGACTTGGCCTAATCTGCTGTAATAACATTATTATGTTGAAATAACCTTTGACCTGTTTGTAACATATCAATTGCGATGTTCATAATTGAATCAACAAGAGCAAGTGCAACATCTTC